>Ga0307492_10000117_pt1 | contig 36473 bp, 48 predicted proteins | sample SI3LmetaG_FD_202365 | JGI IMG/M metagenome (GOLD analysis project Ga0307492, IMG submission 202365) | Sea-ice brine microbial communities from Beaufort Sea near Barrow, Alaska, United States - SI3L | ecosystem: Environmental > Aquatic > Marine > Coastal | place: USA: Alaska | collected 2017-05-06 | reverse complement strand
TTGGCACAGCTCAAGTTGGCATCTCTCAAGTCGGCATAGCTCAAGTCGGCACCGCTCAAGTTGGCACAGCTCAAGTTGGCACAGCTCAAGTCGGCACCGCTCAAGTTGGCACCGCTCAAGTCGGCATAGCTCAAGTCGGCACCGCTCAATTTGGCATTGCTCAAGTCGGCATAGCTCAAGTCGGCACAGCTCAAGTTGGCACCGCTCAAGTTGGCACAGCTCAAGTTGGCATGTCTCAAGTTGGCATAGCTCAAGTCGGCACCGCTCAAGTTGGCACAGCTCAAGTTGGCATGTATCAAGTTGGCATGTCTCAAGTCGGCACCGCTCAAGTCGGCACCGCTCAAGTCGGCATAGCTCAAGTCGGCACAGCTCAAGTTGGCACCGCTCAAGTTGGCACAGCTCAAGTTGGCATGTCTCAAGTTGGCATGTCTCAAGTTGGCACCGCTCAAGTCGGCACCGCTCAAGTTGGCACGGACGCCACTTTCATCGTTCTTTAGCCACAGGGAATGCAGCTCTAATATGTTTTTTATTTGCTCGGCTGTGTATTTCATTTTGTTTCCTCTTTAATTGCGGCAATCTCAGCCATCAAGGCGTCATTCTCATCGGTCAGATCTGAGATAATCCTGCTTAAAGCTTGGATGTCTTTGCTGGCCTGTGCGTTTATTACATCGATCCTGTGGTTGAGTGCGTCTATAGTTTGCTGTTGGTTCATGTTGTTTGCTCCTGTTAGTGTTCGGCAAATGTACACTCAAATATATTCAAAATCAAATGAATTATCTACTTGAATAGAATGATTTACTGTGCCATAGTGCACCCTCAATTAACGGAGGTCACGATGGGAACGAAATACGAAAACATGATCAACCGAGCAATACAGGTTCGACTTGATAAGAAAGTTGAGTCATTCCAAGGCTTTTCCGAGCGCGCAGGGATCACTCGCAGCGGCTTCTACCGGGCAATGGCTAATGATAGCCATAACTGGTCGATGGAAATTCTAAGCAAGGTCTGCGGGGCGTTGGGGGTCACTGAGTGGCGACTGCTGAAGGAGGCCGATAAGATTTCAGATGAGTGCCGGAAGGTTTTGAAACAATATGAAGAGACCTATAACGATCTAGACAACTGCCCTTTTTAAACCAACCAACGGAGCAATAAAAATGAATAATGATCAGTATGTGTCTTTTATTAACACGCTAAACACCATGATTGAAATACTCAAAGCGGATCAAATTGCGGCCAAAGAGCCAGAGTGGGAGCCGGAAGTTGGTAAGCTTTACTATTTTTCTGATTTAGTTGAGTCACCATCTAATGTGATTCGTAGATTCCACGGCCGTAACGCTGACAAAGAAAACGAATATCAATTTCTTACCTCACCAAATACCCCCTGGAAACATTGCTCGCCAATTAACCCAGACGATTTAGGCAAATAAACTAACCAACGGAGCAACAACAAATGACAGTCCAAGTAATGCAGCCAGAACAGACGATAGCGGCGATAGAGGGTGAGTTCATAGCGCTGGCATCTAGTCATAATCTGGTAAAATGGGAAGCTGAGTGCAACTACGCAATACAGCAGATATACAAAAATAACTACTCGGTCGGCATAGCACAGAAAAACCCGACTTCGGTACAGAACGCAGTGCGTAACGTTGCGGCAATAGGGCTTACGCTTAACCCTGTTCTGAAATATGCGTATCTAGTGCCGCGTGACAACATGATATGCCTCGACATCTCGTATATGGGATTGATGCACCTGGCGCAAGACACTGGATCAGTAATATGGTCTCAATGTAAGGTTGTCAAAGCTAAGGACCAGTATCTAAACAAAGGCGTATCAGTGGAGCCTGAGCACTCCTACGCAGCGTTTGGCGATCGTGGTGACATAGTTGGGGTGTACTGTATAGTTAAACTGGCTGACGGCGATTTCCTGACTCATGAGATGGATATAGATTCGGTTTACGCTATTCGCAATCGATCCATGGCTTGGAAGGCCAATAAATCCGGACCCTGGGCTACAGATGAAGTTGAGATGATCAAGAAAACATGCGTTAAGCAGGCTAGCAAATACTGGCCTAAAGTTGAACGATTGCAACAGGCAATCAAGGTGCTAAATGACGGCGGCGAAGGAATTGATTTTGACGCTGAAGGCAAAGCTCGAAACGAAGCCAGCCCAGATTACCAGGTTGCACAGCAGTTAATCGGGCACATGAGCAACGCAGACGGCGAGGCGCTGCTAGACGATTGGACTGCAATAGATCAAGATGAGCAAGAAAAAGTTTGGCGCAGACTCAGTGCGCCAGATCGACGAGAGATTAAAAAACTATTGTCCGGAGAGCGGGCAGAACGCAAATTAAATGAAGGCGAAACAGTATGAACTCAATAACAATTGCAGGCCGAGTGGGTCGAGACGGCGAATTGAAACAGCTGCAAACAGGTCACACAATTCTTACCTTCCCTGTTGCATCATCTCGAAAAACTAAGGATGGCGAGGTGGCAACCTGGTTTGAGTGCACAATGTGGGGCAACCGCGCAGAGGTTTTGGCGCAGTACGTTAAAAAAGGCGGCCAAGTTACGGTTACTGGATCATGCGAGCTAGATATTTTCCCGAAAAACGACGGCACACCTGGTGCTAAAATCAAAGTTAACGTTAATGACGTTGCGCTCCAGGGCGGACCTACAACACAAGGCCAAGCGCCACAGCAACAACAGCCAGCACAGCAGCCGCAACGTCAGCAGCCAGGACAGGGAGCATTTACTGGGCGGGCACCGGCAATGCAGCAGGGCTTTGCTGGGCAGGCACCGGCAATGCAGCCAGCACCGGCGCCAGCGTTTGATGACTTCGACGACGATATACCGTTTTAGAATAAGAACTAAGATTCATTAACTTAAATTAAACTAAAGGCATCTAATATGAAATTCCTACAAATTTTATCGATTGTTATTTTAATTGTAGTCGGCACTGGCTGGGTTAAAAACGTTATTAAGCTAACAAGTTGCGATTTTGAAGCGCCTTTTAAATGCGAAATAACTCACGCTGTTGGGCTTATTCCTCCGGTTGGAATGATAACCGGTTGGATTAATGCAGGCCGCTAAATAACAATACGGCCCTACGGGGCCAAGGTGAATGATATGAAAGATGAATTTTCGAGAGACGTTAACGGAAAGATTATAGAATGCCATGGCAATATTGCTAAGATGGGTTTTTGGCAGTGCTATTGGGCTTTTTTTACGCCAATGGCTTATTTCAAGTACGTAGACTGGCATCAAGCGCGGCTTGATGCTAAGCGTACTGGCTCATTCTTAGTTGCCATTGTATACGGTATAATTTTATTCGCAATACTTCCAGTTCTGTCGCCTTTTATTTGCTTCATTGATCGACGCAGCGCAATTCGATTTAGTAAAGAAGGGATGCCTGAAGTGGCAAATGAAGATTTATAACATAAAGCTAAGGGAATAATGACTCCGGAAAAGCTTAGGAGCTTTCGCCGGTTGCAGCACAAATGCACACTAGCAGAGCTGAGCTATTATTTCGAAATCAGCAAACCGCAAGCCTGCCGGATCAGAGCAGGCGAGAATTGGAGCGACAACAAATGAGCATAGAAAATTTAATGGCCGGCCATGCCTACTGGTCAAAAGAGCGTAAGCGATTGAAAGACCTCGGTTCAGTGGAATCGTCTCTGTGCACAAGGGGGTCGGCGGATAGGTTTTTTAGGCCAAGCTCAACCTGCTTTGATGTTGCATTTCAAATTCTTAAAGAAAACGACGAATACAACGAACCAAATCGATTTGAGGATATTTGGGATGATGGCTGCGAGGACTTTGAGCCATGCCAGCACTGTAAAAATGTTCGAACACTGAAGCGAGAGCGTGGGCGCGCCGGCACTAGGCTTGGTGCTATCCGGTCGGCCATTACGCGAATTGGCAGCAAACTGGAATATATAGACGGCATGGGTGTTAGTAAATGACACAACAAAACCTACCATCCCTAAGCATTGAAGCTGAGCAAAGCGTCCTTGGTGCGATCCTGATTGACGCCAAAGTGAATCACGGAGCTATTGAATTTACAGAAGCTGACCACTTCACAACAGACAGCCATAGGGCTATCTGGTGCGCCATTGAGCGGGCTTTGACGGGCAGTCAGGCCGTTGATATGTTCAGTATTGCGCAGAGCTTAGAAGCGTTCTCAGATCTTCAGATGGTCGGCGGCATGGAGTACTTGAATGACATCTGCGAAAGCGCGCATTCAGTGGATCCGGTCCTAGTTCGGCAATATTGGAAAGTGCTGGATGATCACCGGACCCGGCGACGGGCAGAAGCGGCGGCAATGGCTGTGCTCGAGTCAGTCCGTAGCACTCGCGACATTGACGAGATGTTAGACAGCGTTCAAATACAGCTTAACTCTGTTTCGACTAACGTGAATTCAGATACAACGACTATGAACCGGGCGCTTGATGGCATGCTTGAGCGAATGGAGCGGCTGCAAAGCCTGGAAGATGGCCAGATGATTGGCCTGACCACAGGCGTCGTGGCGCTTGATGAGCTGACAATGGGCCAAGAGCCTGGGTTGCACATCATAGCTGCCCGGCCGGCGATGGGTAAAACCGTTCTAGGTATGCAGGGAATGATTGCAGCGGCACAGGCTGGGTTTGGTTGCCTGGTTATCTCGCTCGAAATGCCTTGCGATCAACTTGTATCAAGATCGGTTTCGGCAATCGGCTCAATCAATGCCCAGCATCTGAAGGATCCGCGCTTGATGACCGATGAGGACAATATGAAGCTGGCGAATGCTACTCATCTAATGAAGGATCTGCCGATCGAGTTCCTGGATAAAATGGATTCAAAGCTTAGCCGAATCACTCAGACGATTAGATCATGGCACCGACGCACCGCAAAGCCTGGCAAGGTGCTGATTGATTATCTGCAATTGATGGCCACCGGCGGGCAGGGCAGCAAAAACGATGCAGTGGGTGAGATAACCAGGCGCTTGAAAATGCTCAGTGCAGAGCTTAAGATTCCAATCATATTAGTAAGCCAGCTAAACCGGTCATTAGAGCAACGGCCAAACAAACGCCCAATCCCGTCAGATCTGCGAGACTCTGGTTCGATTGAGCAGGATGCCGATACGATTACGTTCATTTATCGCGACGAGGTGTATAACGAGAATTCACCGCACATCGGTATTGCTGAGTTGCACATAGCTAAGCAGCGTAATGGCCCTATCGGCACGGTTTACGCCGGGTCTGAGCTGCAATTCATGCGATTTAGTGACCTGTTTAATTATGAGCATAAAGAAGCAGAACCGGAAAAACGAGGCAGATACTGATGAACGATAACCAGGATTTAAAAACGGCAGCGTTTACGCTCAGGCCCGACGATGATAAAGCTTGGGCCAAGGCCATGAAATACATCACTACCCACGACACCGAAAACTTAAGCCTAGTTGTTACGCATTTAGGTAAGATTCGGACCGGAACGCAAAACTCTTGCATTCATAAATACTGTTCAATGCTGGCTATTGGGCTGAACCAGGCGGCTCACTATTACGAAGTAAATCTATTTGGAGTTACCGTTAGCTTGCCTTGGACCTCAAGCCGTGTCAAAGAGCGTATATGGCACGTTATCCAACAAGTGCAATACCCGCACGCAGTAAACAAAGACGGCGAACCGAGTACGTCTAAGCTAAGCACGGTTGAGGTCAGCGAGATATACAAAATAATCAGCCAGAACGTTGCCAGTAGTAAAGGCGTCGACGTGCCCTGGCCATCATTAAGGGGATAGTATGAGAAAGTGCAAATACTGCAAAGCTGTTGAGCTTCTGCCGGCGGCTAAGTGTGCCGACATCGTTGAAAAGAAAGGCTATTGCTCGATAGCTTGCTTAAACTCAATGACCCGTGACAAGCGCATAGCATCCCAGGAGAAGGCGGAAAGCAAAGCCACACAAGTAGCCAGGGAAAAGCTAAAGACGCGCGCAGAGCACATCAAGGACGCTCAGAGATGGTTTAATAAATGGATCAGGTTGCGAGATAAAGACAAGCCGTGTGTCAGCTGCGGAAACAATGGCGGGCATGATAAAGGCATCTACGGTCATAACTATGATGCCGGCCACTACCGCTCTGTTGGCGCCAACCCTGAGCTAAGATTTAACGAAGACAACTGTTTTAAGCAGTGCGTCAAATGCAATCGAGACCTGTCGGGAAATGCAGCAAATATGCGGATTGAGGTAATTAAGCGCATCGGGCCAGATCGGCTGGCAGTTGTCGAAGGCAATCATGCCCCGAAGAAATACACTATTGAAGACGCCAAGGCCATATCTACTCAGTACAAAGCAAAGATAAAAGAATTAGAATAGTGCTTGCACTCCAATCACACTGCTAGTACTATTACCTCATTGAAGCAAACAACACAAACAACGGAGCAAACAACATGATACACGCAACAAAACGAAAGCCGGCGCTCAGCACCGCACAGGAAATTTACTATAGCCTGCTGGGCGCTGCCATATTCTCATTATTAACTGTCAGCCCATTTTACATGTACATCGCGGGCTGGTTATGAATCAGCTTACATGGTCGTCAATTGTGACTCTGGTGTATAAAAATTCGGCTGGTCTTTATCACCCAATCCCCGGCAACATTGCAGACGATTACATCAAAGCTGGCATCTACAAAGAACCTAGCCGTAAGTTTCCGCACACGCACACCAAGCCTTTACGCAACCCTAAATTTGCACGGTACTTGCTTGATAACGACATTACATTGGCCAAAGAACTTGGCATCAAGGATATGAAATGAAAGCAATCGATGATTATAAAAATATGGTAATAGCTTTAGTGACAAGCGGCATTGAAATCAAACCGGCTTTAGATGCTGCTGAGGTTGTTATATTTGGCATACAAGAAAGAATGGCAGAAAAGCCTAGCCAATGGGCTCAGACGGTAAGCACATGGCCGGACGCAGTTAAAATTAAAGCTGACGAGCCGCCTATTTATTTTACTCAAGGTCAACTTGCAAAGCAGTTAAAAATGTCAACCGCATCATTCAACAAAATGTTACGGTCTAAAGGATTTTTACGCAGAGAAATGATCGACGCTCACAAGCCGTTTGCTGCTGGGTCTTTATGCTATTCTGTTTCTACATACAGAATTACGGAAAAGGGGGACAGCTTTGGCCGTGAATGCGTTCACAATCGTTACGCAGACGGATCACCAGCAGTCCGACGCATCAAATGGAAAGATTCAATTATTTCTGAAATATCAAAATAGGATATGAAATGACTCACGACGGCGGAACAAACAATATGAAATTAGACGCACAAAATCGCGGCTATCGGATCAGCTCGGACGGTCATGCAATGGTAGTTGCAGAGTCGGCCCGAACTGGTTATTCAATCAACAAAACAGTAGAGATGATGCTTTCTGAGGCGTATATAGCGCGCAAGAAATCTGAAATTAAACGAGGCAATTCACAATGAGCACACCTGAGATTGACTTGGCAAATATGCTTGCTGCTGAAGACGAGCAAGAAAAACTTGATGACGCTTACGATCGATGGGTTAAGTACACAGTTGTCCCATCCCTGGCGGGTGCTTTAGCTGCGTTCAGATATGACAAGTTTGATGCCTTGGTAAAACATTACAGAATACTAAACGCCGAGCCGATAATTGATGAGCTGTTTGGACTGATATCAGATGAGTTTGAAATATATTATGCCTTCATGTCTAGAAAAGCCTTTGATGTTGATTTTACCGAAATAGCAGAAACGTACATCAAATGCTTAGTATGCGAGCAAAACTTTATCGATTACAACCGTGAGGTGACTTGCAATGATTACTAAAACAGCTCGGTTGATCAGAGCAGAAAAGGCATTCACCCAAGCCGAAGATGCTGACAAATTTGCAATGCACGAAACACTTAGAGATGCGGGTATTGCTGCAATACTACTAAGTAGAGCTATGAATGAACTGCAAAGAGCAAAAGAAGAAGCGGAGGAGCTTAGCTATAAACAACACGACAAGCAGGAAATAGCGGAGTACCGACAGACGATAATTAGCCTCATAAGCGCAGTTGAAGGTTTAGCGACCGGAGCAATAGACTCTCGCCCTGCCCTTTTATGCCTGCCAGTAGCACACTGGACGCTCGATAAATACGCAAAGAAAGAAACAACAGAAGCTCAAGGGGAATTATTATGAACGATCAAGAAAAATTTGAAGCAATATTGAATAGCAATTCGGTTAGCCCGAATATTCTGGCTACTAATGTATACAAATTAATGTACGGCAACCTGTCACACATTGGCGCGGCCTTGTTAAATGGTAGTACCATATTATTTGATGATGAAACTGGTCCGCACCATTTTAACGGCTCTTCACGGGATTACACCATCAAACAACCAACCGTAATTTTTAACGGATGCGAAATTAATGCGCCGGTTAATATGATGGATATTGATGACGATTGCTTGGTGTTTATAGTAAATATTGAAACCATTCATAATACCAGGGCGGGAGCTGTTTTAGCGTCATATTTCAAATACGGCTTAGTCTTCAGAACAGAAGAAGACGCACAGGCATACCGAAAAGCAGCGGGCTGGGTAGTATGATTTGGCTACTAGTAATAGTACCTATTGGTTTTTGTTTGCACATCTATGTCTGCATTAAGTGGTACGGCATGACTAGGCAGGGTGCAATAAAAGATGCCCTGATAATATATTTTGTAATTGTGGTCATCCTTGGGTGCTTTGCTGTTGCACAGTCTCACTACCTCAGAAGCTAACATAAAAACAGGAATGAAATAAAATGAATCTAAATGAACTAGAAATGAGCGTTGTAAATTGGGCTGGCAATCGTAACCTTATCAAAGGAACTACGCCAGAAAAACAGATGCTGAAACTTGGTGAAGAATATGGCGAATTAATTCAATGCTTAACCAAGGATAAACCAGAGGAATTTAAATCAGAGCTTGGTGATATGCTGGTTGTTTTATCAATACTTTCAAATCAGAAAGGCACCAGTTTAGAAGAATGCTTCGGGGTTGCATGGAATAAAATCAAAGACAGAAAGGGCGCTATGATTGATGGTTATTTTGTGAAAGAAAAAGACCTTAAAGATTTCTTGTGAGCACATCAAGAAACCACCATCCAGTTGCTAAGAAGCCCTGCTACAGTTGCGGCCATATTGTCGCAGCTCCGCTCTACCTTTACCACAAGAACGGGAAACGGCATGATAGCTGTATAGCGTGCGAGGAAAAATACAGGACGGTTACGGCGGCTAGTGAATTAGTCCGCCCGGATTACTCTAAACTTAATGCGCTTTGGCGCTAATAGGATTTAATTATGGAAGAAATTATTTTAAGTTTAATATTAAGTGATATAGTTTTGTTTGTTTCTTGCGCAATGGTTGAATCTCATGTCAAGAAACACAGCCAAGCAAATCGAATAAATCATTTGGTTGGAGTCATGTCGATACTAATACTTCCTGTTTTATTGCTAGCTTTTATATGGGTATGATTATGGAACCAATGAGCACTATTATGTTTGCATTTTTTATTGTGCATCTTATTGCAGACAGAATACCAAAAGGCAGACTTAAAACGCGATTGGCGCGGAAAATTAGAATAATTGTGGTGATTTCATCGCTTTGCGCATCTGTCGCATTAGCTTTTATTATTGTTTTTTTGCGTTGACAGGCCACCCAAATTAGAGTTAAATATAATTCTCGCACAAGCGATCAACTAACCAACCAACCAACCGGAGGACACAATGTGAAGCTTTTCACTGCCCTGTTTCTATCCTTAGTTGCCGTGTATGCGCTGACGATGTTTATTCAGTTCGAAGCATCAAGCGCAGCAACTCATACCATCGTTCACGTAGCGACCGGCGAAGTTATTGCCAACCCACTATTGGCGGCTATTATGTCTTTAGTATCCTGCTTGCTAGTAGCCGCTTCAATCAGTCTCAAGGCGGTACCCGTTAAGCTTAACCAAGAATCAAAAGCAAAAAGCGCCGGTTTTACAACCAATGAAAATAAGTACTACGAGGTTGGTTGGCGATTTAAATAAGATTGATATTAGGATAAAAGAAAAGCCGCAGATTGCGGCTTTTTTAATGGCTTGATTTTAATTTAGGCTATCAAGACAGGTAATATATTTAACTCTGTACTCTGAATTCAAATAAGAAATCAGTCGGTCAGCGGTTGCGATTTGGCCGGCCTGGGTGGCCAGTGGCAACACGCAATTAACAGGGGTTTGTACCTCTATCACTTCAAGCCTTTCTACGTACTCAGTGACTGTTACGACCTTAGTTTCTATTACTATCTCTGGCGATTTCAGCCGCCACCCGGACAGGAATCCGGCAGCTAGACAGATCAGAATCAGAAAGGCTACTTTCCAGTGCTTCAATAGCAATTCTATCAAAGGCTTGGCGAACACTGTAACCAGCCATTTTAGTGCTGTAATCCCGAAGCCTCTCAGTGCATAAATTGAGATCGGCACTAACACGGTCAGTAACCATTCTATTTGCATTTAAAATACCCTCTAATTTAATTGAATCGGCCGCGTTGTTATTAGCTACATCCGACAGCAAGACGACCTCTTGCTTCAGCTCGTCCACCTTGTCGGCTAAATTATCGGCTCGATTGAATTGCCACCCGCCGAACAAGATGGAGATTGCCAGGAGCCATTCCATGCTAAGTCTCCGCCTTGTGTTTTCGGGCACTATGATCACTGACAGCCTCGCCGCCAATAAACCCAAGCATCAAGCCAACAAGGCTTGGCCCCATTATGTTTATCACGCTGGTCGCATTGTCTGAAAGCTCCCAGGGAATCATCGCCCTTATTAATATCATACCTATATATGCCATCGTAAAATAAGCAATCCTGCGGCGCGTTCGTCTTTTGGGTGCCATCATAATTTACTAAACTCCTTAGCTAATAGATTAAGGAAAAGCACCGGGTCATTGTCATAGTACACATAGCGCCGCGCAGGCTCGTCAGGACACAACCAAAGCAATCGCCCTGCCCTGGTGTCAAGATGCGCCATGACTCGTTTCTGGCTGCTCAGATGGGTGTCGAAATAGATACCGAAACCGCCAAGCTCTGAGACAGATTGAGCTTTCATCCAAAATAAAGCGGCGTCTAAATTATTTATTAAGTATAGATCCGTGGCGCGTGATTGTGCCCCGCCAACTAACCCAATACAGTGCAAGCTCCGGTCATTCGAAAACCTGACGTGCGCTTCTGAAATTGGGCTTGGAACCATCGGTACGCCCGTCACTTCGCGTACCTCTTGTGCTAGTTCAATTACCTCATCTGACATAAACTCAATTGAAATTTCAGGCCATTCATTTCTCAGCAAACTCATTACATTACCACCCAAGTTATTGCGCCGCCAACCACCAGCCCAGAGACTGCAATGGCTGTGCTGGCTACTATCGTGTTTCGCTGAACTAGCAGAGTCAATGGTTTCAATTCATCCTCTCTTATAGATTTTATTTCTTTATTGATGTCAGCAATGTTTTTTTTCGCCTCGGTTTTAAACTCGGCTTGGGTAACGTGCCGTTCTTCTGCCCTGATCTGGAAACCCATAAACGTCGCCATTTGATCTGCCAGTTTCACCAAGGCTAGTTCTATTCGGTCATTTGATTTAGTCTGGCCCGCAATGTGATTATCTATTTTCTCTGCAATGTGGTTATAGTCATTCATAAATTGGGCCGGTTAGTAAGTGAAATTTAACTTGATTTTACCAAACTATGCGATAAATTGTCATTATGTTGGTGTGTAGGCTGTTGGGCCATCCGCTGTCCTCCATACGTTATTATCAAGATTGCCGTCGGCATTTAGTCTGGCCTTAACTGTTGAATCGTAAACGGGAAAGTCAAAATCTTTTATATCTGACGTATTTATGATTGCTGTAATATCTCCTAGCTCTGTTGCTGTTGCTGAATACCTGACCCCCTGATAAAAAACCTGGTACTTAGATGTACCAACATCATCATAAGTAAACCATTGGTTAATCGCTAACGATTCATGGTTGTTAAAGTTATAATGAAATTCCTTTGTGGTTGTATCAAAATAATTTTTAGGCGCATTAACAAAACTTGATGTGGCATCAATATTTCGGGTATTTGTATTATTCACAGTTAATGGGCTTGCCATTGGTAAGTTAATTATTGCCTGACCTCCTGAAGATCCAAACTGGTCGATAACAGGGTCTCCGGCACCGTCAGTGCTTACATCACTAAAGCTGGCGCTGATGTTGGCCTTCGCAATGTTACCAACATAAATCGAGCTTCTTTTTATGTCTCTAAATGAAACATCGTTAACTGTCAATTCTCGTAAAGTTCCTATTCGCACGTCAGCCGTACCAATGTAGTGTTGACCCCCGCCCGTTGCTGATGTCAGGTTTACAATAGTTGTCAGACCAACATCTGAATATAGCTCAACTGTATTCGAGTCAATGCTTTTAATGTAATAAAACTCGGCAGTATTTCCAGATATACCCCCTGGCACCTTGCCATAAGATGTTACATTCACTGCCTCTGCATTGGTAAATGGGTGACTAGTAACTGTAATTCTATTTGTTGTAGTATTTACATCACCATCAAAAAAAGTTGCCACTGTATTGCCGGCCTTATCTGCAAAAGACCCATTGACCCTCATCCCTCGACCTACGTTAGCAAGGTATCCGTTTGTTACTTTTGCGCTTCTGTCGCATGTAATTCCTATTGCAGTTCCTGCGATATTTTTTATGTCATACCCGCTTATATTAATATCAAAAAAGTTTGCTGACCCGCCAGATGTAACCTCGATTCCATTAGCACCCAATAGTTTTGTTGTTGTCCAAGCGACTGAATTGTCGTTATTGACAGCACTAAGTGTCTTATCCCAAAGCGGCTCAGTTGCTCCAGTTGTTCCTGCGGAGGTGCAGTCAAAAGCGTACCCATTAAAGTCTGATGAAAATATCCTGTCGCCTAGCGCATAGGCTGTAGAAGCTAGCCAGACAGTGGTGGCTGGTTCTATTAACTGATATGCCTGCCAAGTTACAGTCCCATCAATAACAGTTGCATCCTGAGTTGTAGGCCACGCTGGCTCGCTTCCTGATGTGGTTCCCGACTCTATACATTGATATGCCCAGCCGTTTAACACAGTAGGCACCACAATATTTGTTCTCAGTTTATCATTAGTGCCAGACCATGCACTGGCACCATTAGCTATTCCGTCAATTATTAACCCGCCAGAAATAGAAATTGATCCCTCGACAAACGCCTTGGTTGTTATTTTTACGGCAGTGTCGCCACCGTTAATAAACTTGCCCCCAATCATTGTAAAATTATATGCAAACACAGCAAACAATCCAATGGCAGGAGCGCCGATTACCTCGGGGTCTTCTATATAAACGTCACCACAATCTTGATTATCTAAATCATGGCCAAGAGTTATGCCATTCTGTGACGTGTTGTTTTTAGTTTTTGGCCTGATTATCCGCATGTTTTGTGAGTTAAACGTAACACCGGAAGCGCCAGAATTTTCACCATAGCAGTCAACAGCTAATAAATTAAGCCCTTCAGATGTTCCCACACCTGACAGCCCGTTGTCATATCCTGAACACCGAACAAATGTTACGTTGTTTGTGTTCCTTGTGATAACTCCCTCTTTCAATGAGTTCCTAGAAACACAGTCAACAGCTTTAAAATTATTCCCGCCCTGCGCATAAATACCGCCATGAAGACCACCGTCAGCTATTGCGCCGTCAGCTTCACACTCAGTTAGCTCTATATCGTCAGCACCATTAATAAAAATACCTGACGCATCTGTTGCGGTAGTTAAGGACGTATCAATAAAGGTTTTTATGTTTTTTAGCTTAGTTCCTGACGCTGCTGCCGTTATAGTAATGACTGACGTTGTGGTCGCATCAATGTTGCTAATTTTGCCATTTATTAGAATTATCTTACTTGATATTACCAAGCCTAAAGATTGGTAAGATAAACCCTGTAGGTCTAAAATTTGCCCCACTGGCGTCAAATCTATACTATTCTGCAATGCAGCCGTATCATCTGCCACGTCATTAGCGAACGCTCCCCCCATTTGCGGTGTTAATACGGAATCTGTATTCTCCCAAACTCCCAAAACAGCATCTGCACTATCCACCAAATAAGCGGTTAAGCCTTCGGTCGTTAAATTTCGACTTGGGCTGTGGTATTGAAAGCCATTATGCACAGTTCGAGCTAAATCAGCCCGCCACTTAGCGCCAAAATTACCCACGTTAGAACTTGCATTATACTCGCCGACGCTAATCTGCTGCCCATCAACACTACCAACAAAGCCGGATAGGCTGGCTACTGAGTCGATGTACTGCACTGTCTGTGCAATAGCCTCAAGCAGCAGCAGAGCATTGCCGTTATCCATTGGGATTGAATCGGTAGTGCCAGCTATTACCACAACGTAGTGACCGCCAAGGCCGTCATTCTCGACGCTAACGCCCGTTGTGATGATTACCCGGCCAACAGCTAGGTCAGCTTGCACGGCTAGGTTAGTCGTTCGGATATACTCAACTCGCTGGTTAAGATCTGTTATTAGGTCAGCATAAACCTGAGACAGGGCAAAGCCATTAACAATATCACTGCCTCGAACCAATAAAGCCTCGGACGTACTAGGGTTGGTGGCAAGGAATTTCTGCGTGGTTTTAAAAGTTGCCGCTGTTGGATATTTTGATAGTTTAGCCATTAGAAGATACCCGTCAGGTCTTTGCAGATGAATAGTTTATTTGCTTTTGCGTATATGTTTGTGAATATGCCATCGTTGGCGAGGCCACCGTCCTCTTTTCCTTGAATGGTTATGCAGTCGCCAGGCAGTAATCCGGCCAAGTTGAATGATCTTGTTGTGAATGATGCGCTTGTTGTTGATACCGCATCAACTTGAGATCCGTTTTTTAGTATCCTGAAATTGGCAGTGGTGCCGCCGTTTGAGGTTCGATAATCAAAATCAATAGTTATCGTGCCGGCACCAAACGCTATAAAGCTGTAGTTTCCATTTAGCGTCCTATCACCGCCAATCAGATAAGAATAGGCATCGTATGAGACCGTGGAGCCAACAAAAGCATCTGTTACAGAAAGAGATGCTATTGTCCCGGCGGTTAATAATAAGCCCATCTTTTCGGCTGATCCGGTATCGTCCAGCTTATCACCAGTTATGCTATCGTCCTGCATCTTGATAGTGCTAACAGAGTCAGTCGCTAAGTTGGCATTTGATACGGCTCCGGTTCCGTCTTCTATAAATGCAGAATCGGATTCGGCTTTCGAGTAAACGCTTATATTCGCTCTAAGAGAAGGTAGATTGGTAAAATCTGACCCATTATTAGTTGGCTTTGTGTAATTCTTAATCCTCAACCCCTGGAGGCCGTTATCAAAATCAATTATATCTACATCATCAGCAGGCGATCCGGTTGCAGAGGCTGCGATCCAAGACTCACCCAGGGAGTCGTTAGATGTCAGCCTTCCGATATTACCAATGGTTTGGCCTGTTGCCACGTCAACCTTCTTAACATCGCTCAAGATTGATTTATAGCGGCGATAAGCGGCTAGGTCAGTCGAACCGCCACTACTGGCTTCGGTGACCGTAGGCACCCACCCGCCACGGATCTGCACAGAGTTTTGGTCAAGTATCAACATCGAATAGCTGCCATCGACCGATGCAATAATTGCTTTGCCGTTGTAGGTAATCTGGCCATCAGAGTTCGTGCGCAATGGCTGCGCTGCCGTGAAGTTGCCACCCGCTGAATCGGTGAACGTTACAGTCTTAGGGAACGTCTGCGCGTCCTGGCCGACCTGGCCAATATAGATAAAGCCACTCTTTAGCGGCAGGCCATCATTACCGAAGAAGTTAGGCTGGTTCTTGTTTACTGTGCTCATTGGTTTTCATCCTCAGATGCGATATAGCCTATCCCAAGCGCCGCCGCCAATCCTGGATAGTCTCGATTGATTGATGTAACTGCGCTTTTTATTTCCGGCCGGGCATCAATAGCCCGTTTAAATGCTGTTCTGTTTTTCGATCTTGCGCTTAAATCTCTAAGCTGCTCCATTATAAGGCCGCCGCCAGGTATTGCGCCAAATACCTTTACAACCCCGATTGAATTCATAACGTCAAGTATAACACTACCTGACCCTTTCACGATTTCCAGCTTACCGGGCGTTAGGTCTCGGACAGCTAACTCAACGTCTTGCAACTGGGATAAAACTCTAGGGTTGTTTTCAAATACCAATTTCATCTTATCTTGAAAGTTAGGGTCGTTGAATTTCTTGCTAAAGTTAGCCCCAGACATCACGGGCACATCGCCAATCTTGTTTGAATAACCAGTCACAAGCGAGTCAAGTAGGTCGGTAACCATATTGGACTGTAGGTTAGCAATGGCTCGATTACCCTTAGCGCCTTGATTGGTTAGGGTTTGCAGCAGCCGATCAACCTGCTCAATGGGCACGCTCTTTGCTGATATTTTACCATAAGCCTGGCTATCTTCAATGAATGGGATAACTGATTTCGGCTTGTTTTGGATCATCTTTGCCGCGATAGTATTGGGATCAAACTCGGTTTTGTATGCCCTCCAGCTTCGTCGCGCCTCCTTGGCTGCATACGCTACATCGAGGCTAGAGCTGTGTGTTAGCGCGCCAGTCGCAAAGTCTACCTGCCTATCAAGCTCTTCCATGATTGGGCCTATCACTCTGCCCATATTTCCTGTTTGATCGGCTTGCTTAATACGGCCTAGTGATTGGCGTAATACCTCAAAGTTTTCTAAGCTTATTTGCTCAGGTACTAATCCTTCAGCCGTCAATCGCTTTAGTGCCGCCTCGTCGTTAGATAGTCCGACCTCTGCTAACGAGTCTTGCAATGCGTCATATTCGGTTTTATTAAGCTTGCTAATTACCCGAAGCTCTTTCTCTGTCGGCATACCATCAATTAGCTTAAAGTCGCCCATAAGCAATGGGATTCCGCCAGTCTCTGCCTGAGAGTCAGCTAAAGCCTTGTATGCCGCCTGAGCCTCGGACTTCACGAACTTTTTACGGCTTCTTACTGCGCTTTTAATGCTTTCACCGAGTAGGTCAGGCAGGCCAGTACTGTCAATAATATCATCTAGGCTTTTAACGACTGATTGCGTCTGCTGGCCTCGCAACGTTTGCATCTTCAAAGATGGCTCGCCGCCTGCCGTCTCCATTAGCTGTTGTTCAGCTTTACGCTGAGCAGTTTGCATAGTGACATCGCCACGGGTTGGCTGTATATCTAGCCGCTTAAATCTTTCAAGCCTAGCAAGCTGACCCGGATCCAACTCTATTATTGAATCAATTTCAGCAGCACTAAAACCGCTTGTTGTTAACGCATCCCTAGCCTCTGGTGTTAGTAGCGCATCAGCCCCTGACTTTTCAACCTCTTGCTTAATCTTGGTAATCTTGGCGGCCTTAGTTCCTTTAAAAGCAACGATCTGCGCGATAGCCTCAGGTAATGCAGAAGCAATGGCACCACCTATTGGCCCACCAACAGCAAAGCCAGCCTCACCCATAGCGCCAGTCAACCCCTGCTCTGCAATAAGCTCTTGAACTTGCGGCCCCTTGTAAGCTATATCACCAGGAATTGCGCTAACTAGCGCGCCAGCACTTCGCCCGGCCGCCTGATTAAATACGTCAGTAGCAGCGCCAATGGCACCGCCAACAGCTTGCATCTGGCCTTGGCCTGATTCTGTTTTGGGCTGGTATGTCATGCCCTCTTGGACATTCTTAACGACAGAGCTGGCCGCATCATTACCCCAAGGGGATGCCGCAATACCAGCTAAGCCAGACAAGGGAAGCGCCAGGGCAGACGTACCAACTGACAGCGCCGTTTCAGCGCCACCAATAAGCTTTTCACCAAATCCAGATTCTTGCTTGGGAGCTGGTGGAACTACCTGCGCAGTTCCTAGTGTGTTATTAGCCGACAGCTCGCGGTATTTAGTGATAGCCGCCTTAGCCTCATTTAGCGTTATAGATTCAGATGCCAGCTTAGCCTTAACTTTGTCAATGAACTCTTGCTCAGTAGCCATTATTGATTCACCCAATCATCAAGCTCTTGCAGGGTTTCAGCCTTAGTAAAATCTGCCCCTGTGTTTTTTTCTGTCATAAAGCTGGCCACGGTATTTCCTGGGGTGCCAAGGTATGTAGCGGCTTTCTCGAGATAGTTAGCCATTTTGGTTTGTGACGCTTTTCTGGATTTAAGCCACTTAGTTAGCTCTGGCCCGTCTAATCCAGTCGGCAACGCTGTTGCCAAGGCTAGCGTTAGTTCGCCTGCTGATAGTGCTCCAAATGTAACGCTAGAGATAACATCCAATCCCATTCTGCGCTGCACGTTGTCAAGAGCGATAGAGCTTTGCATTAAGCTTGGAAGCTTGGAGGCTATAGCACCAGTGTTAGCACCTTCTTCATCAACCAGTCGAATAGCCTCATCAAGATTACTTATGTTTTTCTTAATCGGCACTAGTTGGTCAAATGCCTCTTTAGAGGCTCCGATTGCCTGCTTTGCAGCGTCCTCAGTGGCTACTTTGAGTGCTGATTGCTCAGTTAATGCCTGCTGTACGTCTGGCTGGGTTGCTGGTGCAGCACCCGGCTCTACTATTGGCGTGGCCAATCCTGGGTTAGTTGGGTCAACTCCCATTTGAACGTCACCCTGCGCAAACATCTGACTAGATCGCTTCATGTTTAGATATTGTTTCTGCTGTTCAAGCGGCAAGTTTGAATAAAAGTTGTATTCTTGCACGGATGATGGCTGGTTTTCCATAGGAATGCCGCCGCCACCACCAAACACCTGATCATAAGCTTCCTGACCACCCAGTGCAGTAGTTGCATAGCCGATCTCGTTAATAGCACCCTCAATGTCACCGCCAGCCAGGTTATCAGCAAGTCCGGCCCATGTAGGGCTGCCCGCAAGATTGGCCTGGTAGTATTGATTGGCCGCTGCCGGATCGGTTTCAAGCATTCGCTTAAACGTCGAAGCCTCGTTAAGCGCAGCCGCTTTGGTTGACTCATCAACAACGCCTAGCTGGGTTTGAATTTTCTGGGCAAAGTCCGGATTGGTCATAATGATCTGACGCATGACTGCCGGGTCGCCAGTTTCTGCGTATTGCGCAGCCAAGCCTTGCATATCTTGATTGGCCTGTGCCGCGCCTTGACGCTGCTGCATGACTTGCTCTTGCTCTTGCTGCAGCATGCCTTGGCGTTGCTCTTCGCCTGCTCGTGCCTGGGCCTGACTTTGCAAGCCTGACAAACCTTGGGCAAAGCCTAGGGTTCGATCTAAAGGGTTTTGTGTAGTCATTATCGTGGCCCATATCCGTTTGTAGAAAGGTCTTTAGTGGGTGCCATCATGTTAACTCCCTGATTTAGAGCAAAGCCCCCGAGCTGACCCATAGTGTTGCCAAGCATATTAGAGGTTGCTGTATTAGCTTGGTATTGCGGTGCTGACGCATTCACTCCGCCTTGGTACTGAGTGCCGCCAACATTGGTGCCAACGTTAGTAGCTAGGCCGGCAGCCTGACCGGCTATACCGGCTCCCTGCGAGGCCAAACCCTGCAACCCTTGCATCTGCTGGCTGTAGGCGTTGTTCATCAACTGTGGGGCTATGGAGGCTAGAGCTACGTTAGACTGACCTGTTCGCAATCCACCGGTTGCTGAAGCATTGCGCAAAGTAGACTGTTCGGCCTGCTGCTGCATTTGCTGGTATTGCGGTCCTTGCGTGTATTGATTGTAAAAGTCTGCCTGACCTTCAGGGGTCGTCAAACCTTGCATCTGGCTAAGCGCCTCGGTGCCTGCCTGAGCGTATGGCTGCGTGGCTTGTTGGCCTTGCTCATACATCTGCTGCTGTGTAGCTGCTGATTGATCAGATGCGTTTTGAATTGAATCCGCTTGACGTTGTGCTGCTCTTTTCTCGCCGCCGCTCTTGATCGCATTACCGACTGCGCCAAGGGCTAGGCCACCCAACATTACCTCGATTCCCATTTTAGTATTACCTCGCAGTCGATTAGATCTATTTGCTCAAAGCCATGTTTAGACAGTAAGTTGAGAGTTGATTTTAGATTAGAACGCACATTCGTATAGACTTCATTATAACCTAAACCCTGTATAAATATCAGGCTATCGTTAATATCTTGATGAATGTGTGGCCAATTGCCCTTAATCTGTGCTATGTGTGCTTCGACGGCTTCACTTGTATGCTTAACCAGTACCAGCAGTAAGCGCTCATTTACAATAAACGGCTCACCTTTAAAAATTGGCCCTGGCTTGATATTCAGCCGTTCAACCACTCCCTTGCTTGATAATATTGCCACCGACTCATCCTTGGTCGCTGGCCTTATACGATTTGAATCCATCCTGTTTTGCTCCCCAGAAACGGGTTGAACCATAGCCCAGGTGTATCGGTTCTGAAGTATTGGCCCGATAGGTTGGCAGCGTAGACCCCATTAGGATCTGCCACCGTGCCGTGCTGGGGCTTCATTTCCCGTTTCAATGACTGGTAATCTTCAATTAAAATTGGCGGCCACCCTAGCTTTTCAAGCTCTGAATAGGATAGATCTAATCCGTTAATGGTTCCGTTAACTGTCATTGTATTTCACACGCTGCTAGTGATGTGACTGACTTAGAAAAGCCGCGAATTCGCAGACCAAACCAGTTCGGATAATCGCCAAGCTGGATTGCTATGATGCGCTTTTGATACTCACCAACCTTACCGGAGCTGATTAATACCTCTGGGCCAAATAGAACGCCATCCTTTGTTGTGCTGATAAACACCTTGGGGCTTTGCGCAGTAGAATGCCCTGGGGCTGTCTGTACCTCCATAGCCTTCACTACGCCACCAACTCGCATGATCGGCGTCTTGACAGACCATTCAAGAGCTTCACCGTACTGCGTGCAAACTGTCTGGTCTAGCTTACCAATGCGTGAGTCATCCTTGTCGCCATAGATCCAAGCGGAAGCGTTATCGTCAACGTTGCGTGGGTCATATACGCCATTGATTGAGCGCCAAGGCTTCCCGGCTGATTCCCATTGATACCAGATATGCTGCCCAACTATCTGGCTGAACGTCATATCATAGCTCAGGACGTGCCGTGGTAAATGGCAGATAACTAGGCGCTGGTCTCGGGTATCACGAAACTCGATAACCATGTTTTCCAGTTCATAATCTGAATAGGAATCAATGATTGAGTCAATCTCTTTCGTGCTGATCTTTTGGTATGAGCTGGTAAACAGATAGAACGTTGGTGAGAACTCCTTGGAGCCTCCAAACACGACCCATGAGCCATCGCCGACGCTAGCCTTAGCCTTTGGCCCAACTATGCCAATCGGAATGGCAGCGGCCGGTATGCGAGCAAATGGAAACTGTGGGCCAGCGTTGTTATAGAATCGCTCCGTAGTGTATCGGTTGAATGCCAGCAGCTTATTATCTGTGGCCTTGCCCACTCCAATGATCTCATCAGGTGCGAAATCACTGCCCGCAAATGCGATAGATGAAATGGTTGTTTCGTCGGCTATATCAGTAGACCAAAGATTTTCCTTGTCGCTCAGTATGTAATAGCCATCAATGAAACAGATGTCAGTGTAAGCGCCGGCACCGACGGGTTTTGCAATCAGAGATAGCGTTCCAGTTGTTGGCACATAGCGGTAATACTCGCCATTGACAACGAACGCAATAGAGTTGAATGAGCTTGCAAACTGGGCCTGTGCTGACCCAGATATAACGGTTGGAGTGCCCACGTCAACAATGTTGCCAAACTGGTCAATCTCGACTAATGCCTGACCTGATATTCGCAGATGGGTCGTGAACCGAGCAGACCAGATGCCGCCGCGATCCTCGCCGAAGCCAGCGCCAAACTGCTTCATGCCGTCTAGTGTGCGGATAAAGCAAGGGTCGCCGTCAACATCTTGAGCAAACGCAGTTACGTTAACCGGTAGCGCATCACGCCACTCTGCTTGATCGCTGATCTTTGACCCCTTGACTAGCGGTAATCTCATATCAATCGCTCGTTATAATGTCGTCACCGGTATCTGATAGAAAGTCTCCAGATGTGCGGATTCGATCAAGTGGCTGAAAGTATTTGGCACCATAAGCACTGCCACGGTTACCAGTACCAACCGGCATTCTGTTCGGATATTGAACCTCGGCCATTTCGACAGTTCTGGCATCGATCGTTCGCATACCTGCCGCAGCGTTGCTAACTATAGACGGGTGTACAGCGCGATCAAAGTAAGGGCATACCATTATGGCCACTGCGCTGGTAACACCCATCACAGCCCAATTGGGAATGCCTGATTCTTCGCCAGGGTCTGGGTTTTCGTTAGACTGAACATAGCCCAGGCGTGTGCCGATGCCATTGCTTGCGTTCATCCAGTCCTCTAGGTAATTCAGAACGTCCTCGACTTGCTCAGGGCTAGCGTCGGTAAACCGGGAATTCAACCCGATCATTTTTAGAATACGCTGGGCGATAGCGCCCTTAGTTAGCGACATTGTGCGCCTCTATCTTTTTGGCTAAGACTTTCCAGTGCAAGGTTTTGCCGTGCTTGTCTTCTGTTTCAATGCCTAGAAGCTTGGCTTGCTCGGGGATCGATAGCTTGACTTCGCTGGTGACTTCTTTGGTGCTTTCTTCTTTGGTGCTTTCTTTGGTGCTTTCATTAGATAATTCCTCAACTCGACGTACCCAACCTTTAGCCAGCAGCTTGCCAACTTCATAATTATGTACAGGGCGGCCAAAAACTCCATAAATCGGATGATTCGTTTCATCGCTCTTGCTCGTATACAGGTATTGCATTATAACCTCCAAGAAAGGAAATAGCCCCCGAAGGGGCTTATGGTTATGCTGGCACGTAGATCGCGGAACCGTTACGGCTAGGATCTTTGTTTACCAAGCCGTACCAGGTGAACAAACGCACTCGGCAGTTCAAGGTAGACAGGTTGGCATCATAAGCCATGTACAGCTTGATGCCGTTGTCCAGGGTCTCACTAACAATCTTCATGCCGTCGAACTCATTCAGCACGTCGAGGTTGCCGTCTGCGTTAACGAAAGAAACAGAATCGTTAGACCAGAAGGAGTTAGCTTGACCACCCGCAACGTTGACCTTGCTAACAGTCAGACCCGAGACGATAGGGGTTGAGATGTTGGCATAAGCCGCTTGAGATGCCGTGATACCAGCTTGACCGGCAGCGATAGGCTTAGGATAAACGGTGATATCGTTCGTGCTGACAGACATAATCTTAAATGTCATCAACTGCTCGGTATCAGTCTTATCCATCAGGCCCAAAGCGTTGACGGTTGAGAAGGTAATTACGTCGCCTACTCGGAAGTTGGTGCCTGCCGTCAAAGAGATATTGCCAACACGGTAATCGACGTTGACCGGGCTGTCAACGGTGCCTGAACAGCCGCGAGGGATCTCAACGACGTCAGTAGCAACAGTGGTGGTTGTCGCGTTGACGGCTGCATTGACCTTACCGTAGGTAGGAGCACGGAAAACATCAAAGCCTGAAACGTCTTTACCGATCATACCTTTAGCATAAGCTTCTTCGGAACGGCTGCCAGGATACAGTGAACGTGATGCCAAGTTACCAGCAGCGGCTTGGTTAGTTCGTGGGTTTAAGAAGAATGATGCGCCCATGTCACGGTAAGCCTGTCGCTCAGTCATCAAGGCATCGGCCTCAGCTACAAAATCGAAATCGGCAGAAGCGGTTTCATAGTACAGTGAACCAGTAGAAGCAACCAGGTCGGCGGCTTGCTTGTTGGCATCAGAAGACAACTTGCGAGAACCGGCCATCGCACGCTTTTCCATGAAAGAACGATCGCGCAGCTCTTCGGCACGGATAGTGAACCAATCGTTGCGCGGGGCATTGACGGTCAGGGGATAAGCCTGCTGGATGATATCGCCGGGCGTGGTGCTCGACAGATCAAAACCAGATACAATCGGAGCCTGCTGTTCAACAGATTCCCAGTAAGTGTTTTGAGCATTCTGCATCATAGAGCCAGACTTTGTAATCACATCCATCTGCGACGCAAAGACTTGATTGTCTGACATTTGCTTACAAGCTTCGTCGTAAAAAGCTACAATATTCTTTGCCGTTTGGTTAGCCATTTCTTAACTTCCTATTAAGTAAGCTTTACGCCAGCAGCTTTAGCCTTGGTCGTTAACTCTCGCATCACCTTTAGGTCAGACTTCTCAGAAGCCTTGTCATAGAGCTGTTGCAATCGACCCGCTGAAACTGTCCCGCCGTCGCCTTTCAGTGACTGGTCAGGCTCTGGTGCGCCGCTCAAAGATCTTGATTTAGGCTTTAATTTGCCCGCTATTTTGGTCATGTGTGAAATTGCCTTTAACCCTCGCGGGTCTTCTTTCAGCAAATCCTTTAGCTTATTCAATGCTTCTTTGTTACGCCCCAAGTAATAGCCTACAGCCGCACCGCCTTCACCTAAACTGTCGATCATGTCAACGAACGCGCCATCAAATCCAATAGCCTCATCAATCTCGGCTTTAGCGTTATCAATTGCATCGATGACCAAGTCAGGCTTGATCTTGTTGCTCTTGATAAACACGCTAGCCTCAGTGGCGAGCTTCAAAGCTTTGTCTTGTGTTTGCTTGGCTTGCAACTGCCTGGCTTCATCAGCACCACTTACTTGCCGATCAATCCGTGCTCGCTCATCCATCCAGCCTTGATACGCTTGTACGTACTGCTCCGGAGTGTTGATGCCATTCTCATACAAGATTGGAACTGGCGGATAACCATGCTGGTTAGCTTTAGGCTCCTGCTTTGCTGGTTCTGATCGCTGCTCTAACTGTGCTCTGAGCTTGGCAATCTCATCGTCTTTCTCGCTTTCGAGTGCCTTGGTTTTAGCCTTGGCCTTCATAAGCTTGTGAACAAGTGCCTGCTCTGCTGTGGGTTTGCTTGGGGTTGGGTCTGGTTCCCCTTCGAGTTCAAGATCAAAATCGTCTAGCTCTTCAGTTTCATCAGGTTCAGCGTCTGACTCATCGTCATCGACCGCCTCATCTTCCAATTCATCCTCAACAACTTCGTCGATCGGCTCATCTTCTAACTCTGCTTTTGCTCGTAAATCTGCCAGTGACATATAATTAACCCTATACTAGGTGGATGCGCAAAGCCGGCGCACTCGGTTTCGGGGTACTCGCCCCGCTCGATAGTTTGTGCCTATTATCACACATAAGCACATTAAATCAAACTATTGCATTCGCTGGGGTGGCGACATAAATGTTTGTGCCATCTTTTGGATGGCATCTAGCTCATTACCTTTGATCTCACTGGCCGTTTTAGCTATTGCCGCTTGATCTTTCCCAGTGGCGCTTACAGCCTTGATACGGCTAGTCTCTGCCTCGTAAGCATCGATTTGAACGCCTTGCTGCTTGACTTGAGCGCTGAGCATAGAGGCATCAGCTTTGGCTTGCTCGGCTTGTGCCAATACCATATTTGGGTCTGGCTGCTGGTTAGCCTGTTGCTCTTGCATAATCTGGTCTAGCTTAGCCTGATCTTCCTCATCTTCTGGCTCTATCTGACCCATTATCATCAGCTGCTCACGCGCGTATTCACGCAGCCCAGACGTTTGCGGGCCATCCAGTGTCATCAGGTAGTGAAGTGTAGCCATGTTGCCGATCTCAGTGCCACGTTGCGACTCAGCCAGATCTTGCATGATCGTCCGGGTCTTATCACGTTGCGTTGTATAGTTTGGCCCAGTGGATGTAATGACTTTGAACGTACCTTTGCTAATGTCGCGCAGTATTGTCTCTTCGCCGGTCTCCATGTCTAGCACGGATTCCATTAACATGATTGACTTTTCACTGCCATCTTCGTTCTGTATGCTGACTTCATGCGGGATGTCTTTAATCTCAGCAGCCATCGACGCATAGACACGGCCGGCCTGCTTCATGGCAAGCTGATAGTTGTTCTGATAGATGAAGGTTTCCATGTTCTGAGCTGCTTGCGCTGCCTGTACCTGGCCCTCTGTAACCTGTGAATTCATCATTGCCGGCATATCTACATTGCCACCCGTGACGTCGTTCACAGACTGCCTAGTGAGCTCTAACAGCCCAGCACTAGCCTGTGGCAGCGTAGGGTTTTGCATGTAGCCAACAGGACCAAGCGGCAGCGCTTCACCCTGGGTGTTCTTGACGTTTTGCAACAGATACGGATAGTTGTTATCAGCACCGGATAACGAGTACATCCATTCAAACCCTTGGATCTGCTCAGGTGCAAATATGGGCTTTTCCCGTGGGCCTTTGGCAACGATGTCGGCGATGTAACTCATCTGGAAGTTATGCAAACGCTGTGCGTCTTGGGCATCATAGTAAATACCACGCCAAATCTCACGGCCCTCAACAAATGCCCAGTCACCATACACCGGAATTACTGGGATGTTTTCGCCTGCGATCTTGCTGGTCTTGACGATATCCTCACCAGTCAGGATGTATTTCTTAACAACGTAGCGGTCTTTGTATTTCTCACCAACTTGGATGTAGCCGCCGTCGTCTAGCTCTTCTTGGACGTCTTTAATCTCATCCATATAGAAAGATTTGCTTTCACCCAACGGATCTTCATACATGACAACTTTCTTGCGCTTCTTGGTCTTATGATAAAATTCGCCGATATCTACGGTCTTAGTGTTAGTTCGCATTGTCCATGAGTTAGTGGCCTCGGGCGACTTGAATGAAGACGGCTCTTTGTTGGCCTCATAGTTAATACCGTTCTCTTTGCAATACCGTTTCCAGCCACTCGGAGTGTATGACGTGATGATCAGGCACCAGCGACTATCTGACTTGTCTTTACGCTTACTGTTGTCATCCCAGTATACAGTATTGTTGGCCTCATTAATTGGCTCAGCTCGAATGCGCTGGACGTTGTTCATATCATCAAAGCGTGATTCGTATTCTGTAACGAAACGGAACGCACCAAAGCCGCAATCTAACTGCTCTTGCAGGGCCGTCTCTATAGCCTCGTCACTGTTCGTCATGTCAGCCCTAAACAATCCCTCAAGGACTTCGGCAGCGTCAGCGTCGGCGCCATCCTCGGGCTTGAATGCGACACTAACAGGGTTTGCCCATAGCTCAGATAGTATGCGATTGCGCTTAGGCTTGATTAGGTCGAACTGGCCACGAAACTCAGTTTGAAGGCTAGATGAAAACTCATCATCGTATTGCGACAGATGCGCAAAAACCAGCATCTCGCCGGCCTCCGTCCGGGTCGTGTCAGTCGCAGAGTCAGAACCCTGGACTAGCTCCTTAATGTCTTCTATTTGCATTACGCTGCCCTACTGGTCTGATAGTTTGTGGTATGTGCACATCATTAGAGATTATCTTGTCTTCTATTGCCATGCTCATCATTAAGCTGTCTGCCATGTTCGGCGATTCAATCTTTAGCTTTGCCATGTCAATCTTACTCATTATCTGGATCAGGCCATTTCCGTTGTCTTTCTTAGGTATGCGGCAAACTTCAGACCGTAACGCCTGCATTCCTTCAATATTAGAGCTGAGACTAATCATATCGTCTACATCATTATACTCGTTATGTGCAATATTTCTGTATGTTTTATACATTCTATCTGCTAAGCGGGTGTACATTTGGCTGCGCTTGTTCTTAAACGTCTGCTTATTAGTCCGACTAGGAGCAGATGAATTCTCAATTGGGTCATACATTGAATCTGGGTTTGTTGCGCCTTCCGACCCTTTAAATATTGACTGCACTATCTTTTTGCCAGTGAAGTTATCAGATATTTGACGGCGAAGACCGATGCCCATGCCGTCGCCATCCCAGATAAACTCATCAGCTCCAACGTTAATAGCGTACCCAGTCGCCCAGTCGCAGCCGTCAGATATATCACCTAGCTCTTTCTCTTGAATATCAAGAACTAGTGAGCCATGTCGATAACATAAACCCTTGTTATCATTACCTGTGTCAGACGGATCATGTGATACAACTTTCTTGCCTGTTATCTTCCAGTCTGGATTGAGATGCGCATCGATACATGCGTCAAACCACTCCGGCTTAATGATTGAGTTGTCAACGGTATCAAGGAATTTACCTTCCCACATCCAATCGTATTTTGCCCGGTCAATATTGTCATAGTCCCATTGCCTGAGCGCTTCCTGTTCTTCATTCCACCAAGGGTTATCGCGCCAGTTGATCATAACAATGTAGTGTAACGAGTCCTCATATACGCCATGCTTATCAAGCTCGGCCTGGTACGGAACTATAAATCTCTGACTAAATGGGTCGCCCGATGACTGAGGGTTGGCCGTAAAAATACACTTTGCGCCAGGGTTTCGAATGATCGTCGGCAATAGCTTATCAATAGACTCCTGGCTAGCTCTATGGGCCTCTTCAAACCATGATCTAAGATAACCCTGGGCAGACTGTACACTGTCAGGATTACGGTTTGCGCCTTTGTATGTGGTTGACGCACCATTAGGGGCGATTACTGTGTTTTGCTGTATGTCCCAGCCTTCTAGCTTCATTCGATCGTTTATAGATCCTTTGAATACCTTGTGCACCGAGTCAGACAATGAATCTTGAAACTCACGAAGACAGTAGATGTCATACGCTTTTGTGTCCATCTCAAATGTCAGCACATCACCAACACCTATCGATTTGCCACTACCTCGACCACCGATTATTACAATGACTGGCTGCGGCTTATTAATCGCAACCCATATCTTGTGATTGATCTTCAGCTCACGCTTCATTGATGGGCTTTACCGGCTGAATGACCCATTCTACTTTTTGGCTCTGCTCTATAGGGCCTCCATTTGAGCCTGTAAGCTCCGTTTGCTGCTTATCGCTGTAACCGTGCTTAGTAAGCATTACCTTTGCTATAGTGCTGTTATAGTCGCCTCTCATGGCATTTTTAACTATATCCAGCTCTTGCCTCATCATTATTTGTTCAAAGATATCCGAAAAAGCCTCTTTCGTTTCTTCTTTCGCCCAGTCATATGCAGTGGATTTACCAATACCGATATACAAGCATAGCCCGACATGAGAAGGAAATAGCTCATCGTTTTCAATATAGCCCGTGTCCAAATACTCCTTGGCTTTAACCAGTATCTCTGGCGTATATTTGGTTGGCCTTCCTAAATCAGCCATCTTATTCTCTCCCTGCGTAGTTAGTCATACATTGCAACCCATTCTTTAATAATTGCTGCGGCTATATCATTAGACATTAGCGCTCCGTAACTCGCATAAATGAATCCACTTCGACAGACACATCAGCAGTTGACGTATTATTAGCAATTTGCATCTTTATGTAGTCGTTTCTATCTAGCGTTACTGCCGTGAACATATCAAAAAATGCCACATCACGCCCGCCGGTAAACGAATTTACCTGTCTTCGCTGTATTTTGACTGTAGTAAATACTGCTAACGAGTTATCCCACTTAGTAATATGCAATGCCAAATCATTACCAGCAGTGCCCGTAACAGAAATATTTATAGTGACGTTATAGTCTCTTGGCTCATCCCCTAGGTGTCTTAGCTGACCCAGAGACGGGTTATCAAAATGCTCAAGCAGCGATGCAGAATACGCCCCATTAACATCAACAGGCACGCCCAGCGTTACAATTGATGTTAAAATCTCAGTGCCTATCTCAACCTCACCACCAACATACGTACCTGTTAGCCCGATATTATTTTTCCAAATTGCTGCTAATTCGTCTTTATTCATATTTGGTATAATGTTTGCATCGCCTGCATCTATTGCGCCATTTCGAGTAAATATAGCGCCCTGAATTTGAAATGTTGACGAATTAAAAAAGTTTGCTTGAGTAAAATCAGCAAAAGATGCGCTTACTGGTAAATCACAGTTGATGTCAGTAAGAAAACGGCTATTCATAAGAAAGCCCGTTCCCGCTTCAAATACCGAGCCTGTCATTCCCGCCGAAAGACCTCTGATGATTGCTGTGGTTATTCTGTAGCCACCCGCCCAGTTTCCCGATAAAATCAAACTAGGCGATCCGCCATATCTTCCCGTGCCAGATTCTAACCCTTGCCTATACCCTGAGATTTCACCACACGATGTACATCCATTATAATTAACACGGATCAATTCAAACGCTTCATTTCCCGTGCTCGCTGTGATGTCGTAAACCTGGGACGCTGCGCCAGTCACTTCAATTGCAATTCTTGAGAATTGAATTTCCCCGCTACCACCAGCAGGACTAATGAACATTATATAGTTAGGCGCAGAGCTAACCAATTTCGACGTCTCAAAACTATAGCCAGAAAATGTTATACCACCAGCTGGCACCGTTATCTGAGTTGTTCCCATGTCAACGCTTTGTGAAATAAAATAAACAATCGAGCTTGACAGGGCGCCGGCCAATTGACTAGCCTGCGTAACATAGATCGCGCCAGGAATTAGGTCTGTGGCCTTTCTGTACTCTAACCCTGTACCGCTACCATTGACTCTAATCAATGATAGTTCATCACCTGCGTATGTTGATGGTGTATCAGTAAGCCCTTTAAAATCGCTGTCAGTAAACTCTAGTGCGTTATTAGCACCATTTACCCGCAATTGCTTTGTAGCGCCTGTGTAGGCTCCTGGGGTGTCTGGCAGTGTAATGAATGCCGGAGCTAATGAGCTAGATGCGAACACCAGTCCATCTTCTGTGTTGTTAACCTGGGGAACCTTACCCTGCTGGCCAACGTAAGTACCAGGCGAGTCAGACAGTGCGATGAATTCTTGCGACAGATGCGTCAGCACAGTAGACAATGGCACCCGAACTACTTGCCCATTGGCAGGCGAGTAGACCACAAATGTATCGCCATCGACTATCTCAGTCTTGACGCTATAGCTTTCAATTGATGCCATTATGATGACCCATGTTAAATAATTAGCTGAATTATACGCTAATGCAATGTAATAGCTACGTCATGCTAACTGACTAACTGTCATTCCATTGCGTTGTTTTAACTGTAAAATCTGGGCCTGACGGGTCTATTTCGAAATTTAGGCGTATTAACGAATAACCTTGTATGACCGCAGTTCGTTCAATTGACAAATCTAATTGAAGCTCTGGCGAAAACGACTCAAAAACGTCTGCACCTAATGCTTTTGCTGTCACTGTAATTAATCCTGTCGACCTGCCTGCCACCGCTAACTGCGTGTTTCTGTAATTTGGCCAGACCCTAATATCACCGCCATTAGTGCCGTCAATGGTTACCGCTTTGTTTTCAATGTTCATTTCTATTCCTCATAAGCCGGTGGCGGCGTTGTCGTTATAACCCAGGTATTCATCCACTTTGCATAAGAACCGTCAGGAATCACAGGCGGAGCGGCTCTAGTCCAGCCAAGCTCAACACCTGGCCCTGTAATCGTCTTTGTGTTGCCTCGATAATAGCTGTCTGGCGGTATTTGATAAACAATCATTATGTGGCCCTAATATAGCTGATAATTTTTATTGGAGAATCAGGAGAGTCGATTAACAAAGAATCCGGTACGGCAAACTCAGTCGTGGTATCAAACGGAGTTATTGAAACGTAAGAAGAAACATACGGAGGTGGCGCAAAAGTTAAACCCACCACTTCATCACCACGAGACATCACCATATTAGTTGGCGCGCCAATCGGTGGAACTGCCAACCTGGTAATTTTCAAAAAGTTTTTATTTGAACCTCGATAGAAATCGATGAAAGGCGGTGCTGCATATATTAGACACATAACAGAGCTTGCTGAATCAATTGAAACACTACTCACAGCAGACGTGGGCATGTCCAATGGAATATCAGCCGCTAAAAACACATCACTGGTTTGATTGTACCGGGTCAAATATGGCACTGCTGTAGTTGAAATAAATAATATAGACCCATCGAAATTATAAGACAGGCCGCTTGGCGCTCCTGGCGGAATGCTTAACGGCGTTGGCAATGCAACGTAATTACCTGCTGTTAATTTGTAATTAGTCAGGTAAGGCGGTGCAGCATGAAGCACTGTCAAATAGTCACCATTGCCCGAAAATGCGACATGGCTGGCAGCACCTGGCGGCAGGGTTGCAGGGTCAGTAAGCGCGGTATAGGTTCCCGCTACATTGCTATATATTCTCAAGTATGGGGGCGATGCGAACGAAACAGCCATATGAGCACCGTCGTCTGAATAAGCCGACCCAGAAGCCGCACCTGTCGGCAATGATGCCGGTGCTGTTAATTTCGTAAATACATCACCCGATCGCTGATAATTTGTAATATAGTCAGCCGCTGAACTGGTTACTGTTAAATAAACGCCATCAGACGAAAATGAACAACTGGTCGAACTTCCTGGCGGCAAAGTTGCAGGGTTGGCAAGTTTTTCGTACTTGTTTGCAACGTTTTTATAAATTGTGACGAATGGACTAGCACCTGTTGTAATAGCGTAGTACGTGCCATCACCTGAAATGCCAGATCCCAACGGCGCACCTGGCGGAGTAGTCGCAGGCGTTTCCATTAGGGTATTAGGTGAATATGCCGGCAATCCAATGATATTAAAAAGCTTTGGGTATGCGGATTGCAAATAAACCGAATTGTCAGCAACTAAATAACCGCTTGAAACTGACTTGATAGCGGTTGAAGTGACAATATCGCCGATTTGTAATCCGAAAATATTTTGTGGCCGGGTAATTTTCATAAGCTTTGCCTAAGATTTAAAGTAATTTATTCCAAGACTGCCACGGGAATCGTCTATATTTTGTTCTGATAACACTGATAACTGAAACCGCAAAGCTAGACGTTACCGGGTCTACGGGAAATGAAATCTCGCTATCCACCAGCGGGTAATTAGTAAACGCGCTTACGCCGCTCACGTTCTGGTTATATGAAGCAAAAAAACCAAGCCCTGCGCCTGCAATATCCGAGCCTAAGGTCAGCACGATTGTGGTTTTGCTTGCAGTGCTCTGGTCAACCAGAGTCGACTCTGTACCATCATCAGTTACTTTAAACCCGGCGATTGCGGTGCTCGGTAAAATTGTAGCGTAATCTGTGCCAGTTGTATTTAGAGTTAGCGTCACCTCAGTGCCACTATGTGTCGCAGAAGAGATCGACGGACCTTTGTAGTACGTGCCTGCCCCATACAGATAATCACATATAGCTGCCGCGCGTAACGCCGATTTATTGCTATCCGCCTGGGTTAAGTGTACGTGATCGCCGGTTATCGTCAGATCATGCCGCCAAAACAAATACATTCCGGCCAATGCTGCCTGAGCTTCTGCAAATGCTTGCCACAGCGCAACGAACTCGGCGTCAAACCCCGCTGCGATGCGTCGCTGGCTTGCACCATCGACCCATGGTACATCGCCCACTATTGCGCGCAGGGAGGAAATGAGCGCGGTGACATCAGCCGTATTTACAGTAATTGACGCCGCCGCATCATTATAGCCCCCTTGATTTATAAAAAGAGAAACGTTGCTATTAGAAATTGCACCGACTAATGCGGAATAACTGGAGCCGGTTGATGGGTCCCATTCCACCGTCAACTTAGTCCCGCCCAATCCGTTGTCGTAAAAACCTACGGGAGATCCGGTTTTAGTGTAAATTAAATTTGCCAATTCCACTGCGCTTTCGCCGCTCATTGCAGCAGCGTCCAAAGTCGTCCAGGAGCCAGACTTTTTAGTATGTACGCGGCCTACCGTGGTTTTAGTACTATCTGTAAACCAGTTTTCTGATGAGCTTGACCCGATCACAGCCATCACAATGCCGATATCGATCGTCGCAGTAGAATCATTATATAAAACAGCGTCTACTGTTGTTCTGACCTCAAACGTTATCCCTTCGTTAACGCCAACCGTCGGGATAAACGAGTATACACCTGCCCCAAAACTATCGACTGTCGCCCAGTCCTGGATTGTCGTGGCCCCTTGCATGGCCCGGTATTCTATTAGAGTGGGAGCGATATCGGCGTAAGTGCCGCTAAGGTTTACTCTGCATAGCCCATTCGTTCCGATCGCATAGATCGGATCGCTCAATGCGGGCGCGGTGATTGAGCGGGCCGGTGCAACGGCTTCCCAGTCGGACCCATCGCCGTTTAGTAGCGTGCCATCTGCTGCGCTAGTAGATTCAGGAACGTTTGTGCCCGCCAAGGGCATTACATACGTTCGAACCAGGGCACCATCCAAATATATGTCGGTGTCGCCAATGTTGTTTCCAGCAGGCATCTCGTAAGCGCTAGCCGTGCCCGATGTATCTGTTGATGCTCTGGCACCCAGGCGAAACAAAACCCCGGCAGTTCTATTGCTACCGACCGTTGCAGTACCAGAGGCTTTTAGAATGGCGTCAAGCTTTATCGTCCACGCCCCAGTGCTCAGATTAAGCTCGAAATCCAGTTCACCCGCTATCAAAGTCGATCCGAACGCGCTTGCTGTTGTTGTTAGAGGAGTGCCCGTTCCGCCCAGAATTAGGGTTATGCTGTCACTGGACGGCTCTGCATATATTCCAATTTCCCGGCTCGCACTTGTTGATCCGGCTTGTGAAAACCAATAGCCGGCGCTCGCTATCGCTGACCAAGAAAGATCTCTCGAAACGATTCTGAACGTAGACAGAGCTAATACATTTCCGAGCGTCGGCGCTGTAATCGCGCTTGAGCCGGATGCTATCCATCTGTTTGCCATACTGTATCGCCTCGGGGGAAATTATAGGTTGAATTATACGCTATTATGCTGTAAATGCCATTAATGCTAATTATTCCAGGCAAAAAAAACCCTGCGCTAGGGCAGGGCTGGGGCGTGCATCGGCCGGGAAACTCCCAACCCTCACATCGGCGACCGGGTAATGCCCAGTCCATGAAGCAACAAACAACTCAAGCATTCTAGTCTAAATTGATTTGCGCTGCAAGTGCTGCGCAAGGCTGGCATATTCCACCACCTGTACCGCAAATTGAATTACCGCATACATAATTGTTGAGAAGATCGTTCGCAATTTCCCGTAGCTGGTCGATTTCAGCCTGCTTTGATGTCCCGCCGGCCTGCCACACTTCCCAGTCTGTTTGTATAAAATGAGCGTCATAGCGGCCGTCAGTAGACTGATACAACACATTAAACAAGCTGGTGGCATGGCCGTAATAATTTTTAGACCACGTTTCAAACGCTTCTTTATCCGTGTCGACGACATCAACGCCGTCGACATCGGTTAAGTTGTTGATATTAGTCATGATCCTCTCCAACTTCTGTAAATGGGTGGCTATTATGCTCCAAAATAAACATCAAACAGCAAGCGGCGTGTGCCAGGTGCGGTAGACCTGATTCGGCGTCCAGCTCCTCGCCCTGCCTGGCTGAATTTAAGTGCCGCATCGCTGCGGCCATGTATCGGTCGTTTGGATTTTCAACATACTTCCAACCGTTTGGGCTGTATTTTTTGGCCCCAAATGTAAGAACCTCCCCTATCATTAACTCAGCGAGCGGTGGTAATAGATGAAGTTGAATTTTATCCTGATCGCGCTTGGTTCCGATCGGATCGACGCCCGGTTGATCCGCTTGGGCGTCCCGTTTTCCCTGCTCTTCGCGGGTCACTTTTGAGTTTTCGGCATCGTTTAGAATGCCTTGATTATAAAAACAGCGAAACTGACAGACGACTTTAGACTCCCATCTGCAACCCCTTAATTCGCACGTAGACTTAGCCCAAAAAACCCCTTGGCCATCATCGTCTGTTGTCGCGCAAGCTGCCCATTTAGGCCACTCTGAAACGGGTGGGTATGTGTGTTTGTTACTTTTCATTTTGATTGCTCCAATCAATAATCTTCGAATTTTTCGAAAGCTTCCGAAATAGTCGGGTGTCTTTCGTACATCCGGCCTTCGCGACACTTTCGAACATGAAGTCTTAATTTTATCATGCCCGGTCCGCTGCCTTGTATCGTTGCTCGCACTCCCCAGTTGTGCGCCATTATCACGAGCCTAGTCAATCCGTCGTCATCAAATGTTGAGAAAATGCTTGACGTAAAATTAATTTCAACCCCTGTCCCGCTCGGTTTTGGCTCAGTTGGGATGTGATGGAATCCAGAAAACAAACGACATAAAAACAATTTGCACAGCCATTGGTCATCGGTCATCCAAGCAAACCGATAGTTTTCAATGCGCTCGCCGTAGCCCTCATTTACTTCTAAATAAAACTTTTCGATAGTCATCATAAAATATCACTCCAAATTTAAACAGAAAACGGGTAGGAAATTGGCTCGTGGTGCTGGTAACCAAAAACGCAAAAATTGTCCGGAGTCACCCACTCCTCCAGATCCTCAAGCGTTTTAATTTGCGGATTTATAAACAGTTCGGGCGCGTCGTAAGGCTCGCGCTTTAACTGAACATCGCGCATCAATGGCAGCTGATCCTCGTAAATGTGCGCGTTAACGATCTTATGGTATGCCATGCCGGCTTTGTGGCCGGTAATCTGCGCCATGATGGCCAAGAAAAAGAACACCTGAACCTGATTAAAGTTTAGCCCAAGTGGTACATCACAGGAGCGCTGGTAACTGGTCAAATACAGGGTGT
>Ga0307492_10000116_pt1 | contig 36587 bp, 32 predicted proteins | sample SI3LmetaG_FD_202365 | JGI IMG/M metagenome (GOLD analysis project Ga0307492, IMG submission 202365) | Sea-ice brine microbial communities from Beaufort Sea near Barrow, Alaska, United States - SI3L | ecosystem: Environmental > Aquatic > Marine > Coastal | place: USA: Alaska | collected 2017-05-06 | reverse complement strand
TGGCTGAGAAACGCCCAGTGAGCACTGATGCTAGAAATAACAGATGGATTGAGCATTGTCTCGGTATTGATTGAGGCCGCTGTGGACATGCTCGCGCACTGAAAATCGAAATTCCGAGAAACAGCCTGTTTATGGATGCGAACTAGCTAAAGGCGTTCCAATCGATCCCGCTGATAGGGCTGACCTGTCACGGGTGCATTGAGCGAAAAGCCATCTCTATTTTCCGACGAAGCTTTGACCGGCTTATCTGTTCTGATGAACAATGGATTGTGTAACCTGTGTGTACGGCTGCCAGAATGAAGCCCTATTGCGATATTCATTGAAGGTTTGTTGGCTCAACGTGGGATTTTTGTGACTCGAGAATCAATTCAATTATGGTGCAATAAGTTTGGATCGACATATGCCGCCAGATTGCGTAAAAGGCATCGGGGAGCTGGCGATTCGCCGGATGCCCTCTGAATCAATTACCTTGTATCTGCATTTAGGGATTTAACAGATGCCCCAATTTATCCCTGGTTGGTATGAGAGACTGTCACGAACCTGCCACCGCCGATCGGAAGCGTTTGCGTCACCTTTGCCAAGTCACCATAATACTTGGCCTGCAGCGCAAGCCGATTAGAAAATCAACAGGAAGGTGCATTTCTCGATGAGTGACAAGATATCCTGGTCCGTGGTCATGACCAAGCCAAGACAAGAAGATTACGCAGCAGCGCGCCTCGCGGAACAGGCCTTATCAACCTATCTGCCGCTGGTGGCGAAGCGTGACAAGCTAGGTAAGCCGATCGGCACCATACCCATGTTCCCTGGCTACTGCTTCTGTGGTTTCCAGCTAGAGCAATCGATGGCGCCCGTTAGATCAACACCGGGCGTCATTAGTTTAGTGCGCTTCGGCCACGAAATCGCTGTGATTCAGCCCGAGGTGATTGAGCGCCTGCGCAAGGTCGAGGCCATACTGCAGGCCAGTGCCGCTGATGGGGGGCTCAAGCCTGGAGATCCTGTGAAGGTTGTTCAGGGACCGTTTGCGGGATTTGAAGGGCTCGCCTCGCGGGTATCTGCGAAGCGTATCGATGTGTTGATGACGATTATGGGTCAGGCGCAACGGGTGCGGTTTACCCCGGATGATCTGGCGAGGCACGGCTGAGGGGTATGGCGCTATATAGTCGGCCGTCTTAGTGCATTTCACTGAGATGTTTGGGGAAGTTGTGGTTTTAATGAGCGCGCGCAAAAATGAACCGCTAAGCGCAAGGTAAATCAAGGTGCGGCTTTTAATTTAGGGCGAGTTGCGTTAGTGTTGTTCATCGGGTGAACAGATAGCGCGCTCCCGTGACAGCAAGGAACTCAACTTTTTGGCAAGATGACCAATCCATGACCATAAATTCCCCACCCAACGGCCGCGATGAACTCAAATTGCGTGTCATGCGCGTTGTCGAGGACAAGCCAACCGCGAGCCAGCGCCAGATTGCTTCTGAACTGGGTGTCAGCCTCGGGGGCGTCAACTTCTGCCTGAAAGCACTCGCCGAGAAGGGTCTGATCAAGATGGGCAATTTCGTACGTGCAGAGCGGAAGCTCGGATATGCCTATATCCTCACACCAGCTGGCGTTAATGAGAAGACCCGTCTGACAGCTAGGTTTTTGAGGCGTAAGCTAGACGAATATGAGGTGTTGCGCGAAGAGATTGCCCTGTTGCAGCGCGAGGTTAATGATACGAGTGAGGCCTGAACCATCGGTGGTTATGGGATGAGTTTTCATCATGATATGCCCTCAGATCGTTAATGATTTCTTCTTATGCCGTGGCGCAAGTCAGTAGCGCCTTAAGCGGTGTCTGATCGATAGCAAATTCAGCCGTAATCAGGAAAAACTCATAAAGCCTAATGAAGAAGGGGCAAGCTTCATGGCGACCGGCGTTCATCCGTGGAGCTTAGATGTGCTGCCCTAGCGCTAGGCTGGTGATATGTTAGGTTTTCCTCAATCTGAGAAGAGCAGAGATAAATAAGGGGTTCTCCCAGCGCTTGCGGACGCTTCAAAGAAGCCCGATAAATGGTCGATTCAGGGCGCTTGATAAATACCTTTTCTTGCATCAGTGAGTGTGGCTCATGTAGTTGCGCCTAGCGCGCGGTCATCCTTGGGGTCCGCTGTCTTCCGTCGGTTATTGCCGACCTAATGGATGATGAGATGGACACTCCAGATAACGTGATCACCATTGATCCCGCATATAACATTCTTCAAGTATGTTTTTTCAACGAGCACCGCTAGTCTATCATCAACAAAAAGTAAACAGGGCGAGCCTGGCCAAAGTCGTGATGAAGCTCGATGCAGGCCGCGTTGTGAAGTGTGCGTGTTAATCCTCAAGTTACTGGGGTCGGACGCTCAGGCGCTAGGGATGCCCGCTGAGCGTTTGGATAAAGGCTCTGCTCACGCGCCGTCCCGGGACATAGACTCTTGAAGCTGTGTGGGTGTATAGGTGTTGACTTATGCTTGGAGTCCACCAGAACTCGCTTGAACAAGTCAGCAGAGGCTGAATTCATGTCAAAGCGGTCAATCACTGACAGGCTGCGCTGGTAGATGAGAAAGTGATCTTGGTTCAGCATGAAGTCAACAATAAATCGAGAAAGCAGCGAGTCCAACCGCATTGCCAAGTTCGACAGGGGTTAAGGGTGGTTGTTATCGAATATGACATGAAGTGGTCGGAGTGTCCATATGGGACGCGATGTACTCTCCCGACTTACTTCCCAGTTGACTTCCTTTAGCGGGCGCTTAGTTTACTTCCTCTCGTGATCATCTTACAATTGAGCCGTTTCAAATCTGGGATCTATTTCAATAGGTCGAAGTAAGCGACGTTACTAGGTTTCCCGGAGTCGATTGAAGGCGGCAGGGTGAGATACCGACGGAAATTGTTGAGCGAGCAGTTGGACTAAAACCAGTATTCTTATACAAGGTGCTATACTCCTGCGTAAGTTCGCGACCAAAGAAGAGTCGGAGCGAGCGCAGTACTTCGCAAGATTCATAAAAATTTTTGCAGCCTTACAATCGGCCCTAAAGGTAATGGCAACAGATCTTGCTGAAGTAGAAGGCCATCACTGATGTATTGCAAGAATTTAAAGGCAAAGATCGTTTGCTGATCGGTTTAGGTCAGGCGCTTGCTGGCGACGTGGTTGCTAATTTGATTGCGTTTGTTGGAGACAAATTCTTCATTCCCGTAAAACTTTCACAGTGACTGTCGTGGGTGACTAGGTGGCAGGGGAGATGTGTTTACCAAAAGAGCTCTGATGTTAAAGATTACATGTGTATGTCATGCAGGCACGGCAGAACGCGCAGATGATAAAGCGATATATTTTGTTCGGATTGATGATTCCATGTCTATTCGGAAAAGCAGCAGCTATCAGTTTGGTTTTAATGGTGTTCGTTTAGTGCCGGATGATCCGATCGTGGTGCCTATTGATATTACTTAAAAAGTTTAGTGTTGCGCAGTGGCGCGATGTGACCCGGATTCCCTGTCAAGGGACAGTAGCGCTTGCTGCTGTGCGGGTACTGTAAGGAGATTGTTTATGAATAACGCGCCGGTTCAGTCCCAGCCAAGTCAGGTTCAGCGCTCGGAGTATGCTGATGATGAGATAGATCTGCTGGAGCTATTTCGTGTGCTGTGGGAAGGTAAGTGGTGGATAGCTGGGTTGACCAGTATTGCTGCAGTGATTGCTGTGGTTTACGCGTTGAGTTTGCCGAATATTTATCGATCGGAGGCGTTGTTGGCACCGGCAAGTGGTGATGGTGGTGGGCTTGGGGGTTTGGCGGCTAAATATGGTGGGCTGGCAAGTATGGCAGGGATTTCTTTGCCTGGAGGCGGTGGAAGTGACAAGACGGGTCTTGGGTTAGAGGTGATGAAGTCGCGTGCTTTTATCCAGCAGTTTATCGATAAACGAAATATACTGGTGCCGCTGATGGCGGCAGAAGCGTGGGATGCAAGCAGTGGCGAGTTGGTTGTAAATGAGCGTATCTATAATGTATCTACAAATACTTGGGTGCGCGACGTTAATCTACTCAAGAAGGCAGGGCCCAGTTCGCAGGAATCATATAGGGCGTTTTCTAAAGGGTTCTTTGTTTCGCAGGACGAGATCAGTGGTTTTGTTACGATCTCTATAAAGCACGTCTCGCCAGTCGTTGCTCGGCAATGGGTGGCTTGGTTCATTGAAGACGTCAACGACGCAATGCGTGATGACGATGTTAGGGAGGCAGAACGCTCTATCGCCTATCTGAAAGAACAAGTTGCAGCGACTTCACTTGCCGATTTACAGTCTATGTTCTTTGAGTTGATCCAGTCGCAAACTGAGACAATCATGCTGGCTAAGGTGAGGTCAGAGTATCTGTTTAAGACGATAGATCCTGCCATTGTGCCTGAGCAAAAAGCAGAGCCGAAGCGCGCCATTATTTGCGTTTTAGGCACTTTGCTCGGAAGTATGATTGGTGTGTTATGGGTTCTAATTAGCCATTATATGTTTAAATTCAAAGAGCTTTAATAATTTTAAAATACCCGTGAACTTCGTGCCGGTTTCTTCGAAAAGACACTGGGAAAAGTCTATTTTAAATCGTCGCCGCAATTGATGGAGGTAGCATATTATGAGGCCAAGCCACACTGTTCTGGTCACCCTAAGTGGGGCGCTTTTTCCGAGATTTTCAAACTTTACGGTTGACATATCGCCGTTGCTCGAATGAAACTTTTCCTGGTTGTAATGCCTCGTGCAAGCTATCACATCTCGTTTCATATGTTCACGTGTAGGCTGGGCCACCTTAAAGATCCAAGCATGCTTTAAGCTACCGAAAAATCGCTCCACAACGGTGTTGTCTGAGCAAACTCTAACGCCATCAATACTGGCTTTTGCGGCATAGCCCTTGAGTAATTTCCCAAAGCGCTCGCTGGTGTATTGGCACCCTCGATAACTAAGAAGGACCAACCCTTTGGGCGGTTGTCTTAAGTTTTACGCTTTCACCATCGCTTTGCTAATTAAATCAGTCGTCATACTTTTACCTATATGCTGCCCTATTATTCGCCGCGAATATAAATCCATAACTATCGCTAAGTACTGAGAGTCGGCCCCTGAATCCAGGCCGGGGCTATAAGTTGATAAGCGCTCCGTTTTTTTGGCATCGTAAATGCCTTAGATGGAGCGTAAGCGCAATCTACGCCATCTAGTACTTATGCGCCGCTGCGATTGCCGTCGGCGAGAGATGTCAAGGAAGCATGGCCTTCATCGCTTCAATGCGCTCGGAAGCAGGCAGCTTTTTAGAAACCTATTGCAGATACGCAGAGGGCTCAAGCCCGTTGACCTTCGCAGTTTCAATAAGTCAGTAGAGGTCAGCGCAGGCTTTTGCGCCGTCCACACTGGCAGAGAGCAACCAGTTCTTTCGGTCAATCACGAACGGGCGAATTGTATTTTCAGCCGGATTGGTACCGATCGATAATCGACCATCCTCGATGTGGATCGTGAGTTTGCTCCAGTTTCGATCGAAATACGCCAACCCCTTGCCCAACGCCTACGTCGGTAGTGTTGGTCGGTAGTGTTGTATGTAAAGCATTATCCAGCCAAGTGCGGATCGTCTTAACGGTACGAGCAGGTTGGGATTGAACTGGCGATCCCTTAAAGCTTGAAGACAAACCGAGGGCAGGAGGCGCGCTGTTGGTCGTTGAAGGTTGGTTTCTAGTCCGTCTGCGATTCCAGGGCTCGGTCGCCTTGGCGGTCCTCAACCAAGCTATCAGGCTATTGTAGAAAAGCTTGAGCAATTGCCCCGTCAAGAAACTGTCTAACACAAGCCGCAGCTCGCTTTGAGCAGTGGAGCAGCTGTTTGTGCTCGACTTGCGAGACATGAGTCTCGAATGTTGCTGGCATAATTGCGTATGCTGACAAAGGCGAGTAGAATGTTCAACCGATGAACGTCCCTTGTCTGGCCATCGTGACACTCCCGATACCGTATATTATTCGAAAACCGGCGGTAGCCTGCGCGATGATTTTTCTTTCTCTGGTTGTTTCTAAAGTCTATTTCAAATAAGCAATCTTGAATTCAGATCTCAAATTCATCAAAGTTTAAGCGGCAATCAGAGCATTGGGATTGTTCATCGATAACTATGGTCGTCGGTACCACAGCGCCTCCCTCGGTCGGCCACTTAGCCTCATAATTGCGTTGTTTACTTCTAGCGGACAAGCCGTTTCCAGGTACATATTCTTATAGGAATAGTCGTGAAGAAGCTCGTGAGTATTTTCCTGAAAACATAATTTTAAAACTGTTGGCCCGTTGCAGGTGAGTTCAGCGGTTGAGTGAATGAATAGCAGGACGAAAAAGACGCTGGAGTATGGCACCCTAAGGCAAATTGAAAGCAGTAATACTGGTTTGGACTTCGATGCGCTTGGGAGTTGAGTCTAAGGCCAAGGCCAATGAAAAAGAACTTGGATAACTTATTAGTGAGATTTTTAACTTTGTCTGGAAAAATAAAAATAACTGTCGTTGGATCTGGCTATGTTGGTATGTCACTGTCCGTGCTGCTTGCTCAGCACAATGATGTTACTGTACTCGACGTTGACCCCGCTAGAGTCGAGAGAATAAACAATAAACAATCTACGGTAGCAGATGCGGAGATAGATTCATTCCTGGCTGAAAAGGCGTTATCCTTGGCTGCGACTTTGGATAAGAGCTCAGCGTACCGAGATGCTAGCTTTATCATTGTCGCGACGCCGACTAACTACGATCCGGATACGAATCGTTTCGACACCAACACCGTAGACAGTGTTGTTGCGGATGCTCTGAAGTTAAATCAGGAAGCATCAGTGGTTATTAAGTCAACCATCCCAGTTGGTCACACTAGAGTACTACAAGCGAAATTCGGAACTGATCGAGTTATCTTCTCTCCAGAGTTTCTTCGAGAGGGGCGGGCCTTAAAAGATAACCTTCACCCATCAAGGATTATTGTGGGTGGCCAGGGTGAAGCTGCAAAGGGGTTTGCTGATCTCCTTAAGCAGGGCGCAGAGAAAGAAAATATTGAAATTCTTTTAACTTCATCCACTGAAGCTGAAGCGGTCAAGCTGTTTGCCAACACATATCTGGCCATGCGCGTCTCGTTTTTCAATGAGTTAGATTCCTACGCTATGGCGCATAACCTCGATACTAAAAGTATTATTAATGGAGTGTGTCTTGATGAGCGTATTGGCGATGGTTACAACAATCCGTCGTTTGGTTATGGTGGTTATTGCCTTCCTAAGGATACTAAGCAGCTAGTGGCAAATTATGATCAGGTGCCACAAACGCTGATTCAAGCTATCGTATCCTCGAATACAACCCGGAAAGACTTTATTGCAGAAAAAATATTACAGAAAAACCCTAAAACGGTCGGATTTTATCGACTTGTGATGAAGGAAGGGAGTGACAATTTTAGGTCATCGGCTATACAAGGAGTAATGAAGCGCATTAAAGCAAAGGGAATTGACGTAATAGTTTATGAGCCTAGCTTAAGCGAGCCATCGTTTTTTGGATCTAAGGTTGTTCGAGAAATTAACGAGTTTAAACGTACGGCAGATATTATTGTTGCAAACAGATTTGCAAGTTGCCTGTCAGATGTTCAAGAAAAAGTTTTATCCCGCGATCTTTATGGGGAGAACTAATTCATGAGGAAAATTCTCATTACTGGCTCCGCCGGCTTCATTGGTTTTCACTTAGCTAGAGTCTTGCTAGGCTTAGGATATCGGGTTGTTGGAATCGATAATCTTAATGACTACTATGACCCTAGATTAAAAACAAACAGACTAAATGTTCTCGATCAATATGTTTTGGATAATAATATTAAGTCGAATTATCATTTTTATAAATTGGATATTAGTAATGACGAAGCGTTAAGAGATCTATTTGAGGAAAACGCATTCGATATTGTGATTAATCTTGCTGCCCAAGCAGGCGTTCGTTATTCGCTGGAAAACCCTAGGGCATATGTTGATTCTAATTTGGTTGGTTTTGTCAATGTTTTGGAGTGTTGCCGGCGAGCAAGCATCGAACACTTGCTCTTCGCTTCTTCAAGCTCCGTTTATGGTATGAATAAAAAGCAACCATTTAGCGCTTCTGATAATACTGACTATCCAGTTAGTTTATATGCGGCGACAAAAAAATCGAATGAGCTGTTAGCTTACTCATATAGCCACTTATATAGTTTTCCATGCACGGGTCTTAGGTTTTTCACTGTATATGGGCCACATGGCCGACCCGATATGGCTTATTATAGCTTTACAAAGGCGATTTTTGAAGGAAGATCGATTGATGTGTTTAACTCCGGGGCCATGGAGCGAGATTTCACCTATATTGATGACATTGTTGATGGGATTGTGCGCCTAATTGATCTAAAGCCGAAACTAATGTCAGGTGATATTACAAACGCTAAAGCTGAGTTTCAGGTGCTTAATATCGGCAATAACGATCCGGTGACGTTAAGGCGATTTATCAGTGCAATAGAGAGTTCCGTGGGAAAAAAAGCGATTGAGAACCACTTGCCCATGCAAGCAGGTGATGTGCCTATTACATTTGCCGACATTGAGCCCTTAAAAGATATGTGTGGCTTTGATCCGTCCACTTCAATTGAAGACGGGATTGCTAAATTTGTTGAATGGTATGTGGCTACGGCTGACCATAACTAAAAAGGTGTAGAAATTGTCAATGTACAAAAAACAGTTAATTGCTAAGTTCAATAGGAAGGAAGCAACCGTAGGTATTATTGGTTTGGGATATGTCGGTTTACCGCTATTGCAGAGATATCTGGCTGTTGGATACAAGGCTATTGGTTTTGATGTCGATAGTATTAAAATAGATAAATTATTGAATTCCGAAAGTTATATAAGGCATATAGACGTGGAGGGCCTTCAAGCTCCCATTGATACAGGCAATTTGATTCTAACGACAGATTATAGTCATGCTTCATCCTGTGATGCTTTGATAGTTTGTGTGCCCACCCCTTTGAACAAAAATCGAGAGCCAGATCTTAGCTTTGTTGTGGCTACTATTGAGGGACTGCTTCCTCATTTAGTTCAAGGTCAAATAATATCTCTGGAAAGTACCACTTATCCGGGAACAACGGATGAGGAAATTGTTGATCGCGTTACTAGCCGTGATTTTGAGGTAGGCGTCGATTATTTCGTTGTATATTCTCCTGAGAGAGAAGACCCTGGGAATATTGATTTTGAAACCTCGACGATACCAAAAATTTGTGGCGGGCATACAAGTGATTGCACTGATGTCGGGATAGCGCTTTATGCGCAAGCAATAAATACGTTGGTTCCTGTTAGTTCTACTAAGGTCGCTGAGATGACCAAGCTTCTGGAGAATATACACAGAGCAGTGAATATTGGTTTGGTAAATGAACTAAAAATAGTCGCAGACAAAATGGATATTGATATTTTCGAGGTAGTTGACGCCGCGGCGACAAAGCCATTTGGGTTTACCGCTTACTATCCTGGCCCTGGTTTAGGCGGTCATTGCATTCCAATCGATCCTTTTTATCTAACATGGAAAGCACGCGAGTACAATATTGACACCAAATTCATAGAACTCGCAGGAGAAGTCAATAGAAATATGCCAGGTTATGTGTTTTCACAAATCATTGATAAGTTGAATAATTTTGGGAAATCTCTCAAAAATAGTGTTGTGCTTATTGTTGGAGTGGCGTACAAAAAAAATGTTGATGATATTAGAGAATCACCTGCTATCGAAATTATGAGTTTGTGTGATGACAAAGGAGCATTCGTGAAATTTCACGATCCTTTCGTGCCGCTTTTGTCCCTAAAAGAAGGTCAGGAGACTAGCGTAGAGTTGAATAGGGAGTGCCTAGATATGGCTGATGTTGTTGTGATTGCCACTAACCATGATGCTTTAGACTACAAATTACTTAAGCAGTTTGAAGGAAAAACTATCGATACTCGAGGAAGTCTTAGAGGTTTAACGTATGATTAATCTGAAAAACCCCCAGCTTGATGAAAGAGAGTATGACGCTGTATTGAATGTACTAAAGTCAGGAGTAATTGCACAAGGGCCTGTAGTTAAAGAGTTCGAAGATGCCTTTTCATCTAAGTGTGGCTCTAAATATGGGGTGGCTGTAAATTCTGGAACAGCTGCACTTCATACTATTCTTGTTGGTTTGGGAATCGGTCAAGGTGACGAGGTTATATCTACTTCGTTCACGTTTATCGCTACAGCTTCTCCTATTTTGATGTGCGGGGCTAAACCTGTTTTTGTAGATATAGAGCCTGATACATACAATATAAATCCAGAATACATTGAAGAGAGAATAACGCCAAAGACTAAGGCCATAATTGCTGTGAATTTATTTGGGAGACTGGCCGATTGGAAGAAGCTTCGCGAAATCAGCGATAAACATGGAGTTTATTTACTAGAGGATGCGGCGCAGTCGCATTTTGCGTTTAGGGGTGGTACGACCTCAGGAAATTTTGCAGATGTTTCATGGTTTTCTTTTTATGCAACAAAAAATATGATGACATCAGAAGGGGGAATGATCACAACTGACGATAAAGCCTTAGTAGATAATATGAAAAGAATCCGTCAACACGGTATGTCAGAGCAAGGAATGTATGATTATAAGCAGCTTGGATATAATTATCGAATGACTGATATTGCTGCAGCGATAGGTATGGTCCAGCTTACAAAAATTGATCAGTTCAATAAGCGTCGAATCGAAATTGCAGCAATCTACAATGATGCATTCAAAACTTTATCCAGGGCAAACCTCCCGATAACCCGTGAGACGGGTGAGCATGTCTATCATCTTTATACTCTAGGCCTGCCCAGTAAGAGTTATAGAGATCAGCTGGCTGAACTTTTGAGAGCTGCTGGGGTGGCTTGTGGAATCTATTATCCTCGGCCTCTAAATGAAATTTCGATATTTGACGCAGCGGGATCCGGATGTTTTTTGGAGCACGCCAAGCGAGCTTCTGAAACCGTTTTAAGCATTCCTTGTGAGCCAACCATGACTGACGAACAAATCCAAACAGTGATCGCTAATGTTGTTGCTAGTTACAGACTAATTGAGGTTTAGCTATATGAAGTGCATGCTAATTGGTCTTGGCAATATGGGAAGAAATCACGCAAGAGTGTTGTCGCAGTTAAATTCGATAGATGAGGTGGTTCTTGTTGACCCTAACCATAGTGAATTAGAGGAAATCCCTAGAATTTTCAGTAAATGTTATAGCTCTTTAGATGAGGCGTTGTCAGTATTTAGACCGGATTTCGCGGTGGTCGCCGTACCGACAAAACACCATTTTGATATCTGCGAAGTATTAATAAATGCTGGTATCAATACCCTAGTAGAAAAGCCAATCACGGAGGATTCTCAAAGCGCGATAGCTCTTAGAGATCTCGCATTAAAATCTAACGTTGCTTTATTGCCGGGGCATATTGAAAGATATAATCCTGCTATTGTCTATCTTAAAAAAATCTTGGAAGATTTTAGTCTCGACAGCGTTTATCGTATTGAGGTTCTAAGATGTAGCCCTTTTCCACCAAGGGTAGCTGACGTCGGGGTTGCGTTTGACCTCAGTGTCCATGATCTTGATGTTATTAATTATTTATTTGCTAAGAAAATAAATTCTCTGTATTGCCGTTCGGCGCAAACATTGCATCAGAATCATGAAGATGGAGTGATGTGCTACATCAACTATGACGACCAAATAGATTGCATCATGAATACAAACTGGACCTCACCATTAAAACAGAGGGAAATGAAAATCTATGGTGGATGGGGAATGCTAAAAGTAGACTTTATCTCTCAAGAGGTTACCTACTTTGAAAACCCGCACCACATCGCTGTTGAGGGAACTTGGGGTTGGACTGGAATTAGTGAAGGACAGCAAATCAAGCATAATGTGCCAAAATCAGAGCCGCTTAGAAACGAGTATGACTTTTTCCTTAGCGGTATTGCCAAGGGTTACAGATTTGAATCTGAAATGAATAGCTCAATTGATGTAGTAAAAGCAGTAGAGCATTTTTACAAATCAATAAAAAAGAAGGGAGAGGTGAATTTTGAGTGAAATTAGCGTTCATCCAACTGCGGAAGTGTCTGATAAGGCTACCGTAGGTAAAGGTACAAAAATTTGGCATCAAGTGCAGGTACTTGATGATGCGTCCGTTGGCGAAGACTGCAATATTGGAAAATGTGTCTATATTGATACAGGAGTGATTGTTGGTAGTCGGGTCAAAATTCAGAACGGCGTTTCATTGTATCGAGGGGTTACTGTTGAGTCTGACTGTTTCATTGGCCCCAACGCTACGTTTACTAACGACATGTATCCAAGGTCATTTTCGGTAGATTTTGCAGTGATTCCCACATTCATTGGGAGGGGTGCGTCAATCGGCGCAAATGCCACAATTATTTGTGGTGTTACGATCGGGGAATACGCAATGATAGGCGCAGGAGCTGTAGTAACTGTGGATGTGCCGGCATACGCTCTGGTTGTCGGGAATCCAGCAAGAATAATCAAGTACCTGTGCAAGTGTGGTGAACCGAAGGGTGAACAGTGCGCGTGTAAGGTTTGTGGAGAAGCTTAAAATGAAGCTATGTTTTATCTTTGGGACTCGTCCTGAAATATTAAAATTCAACTCAGTCATTAATGAGGCGAAGCTTCGAGGACATGAAGCTATTCTGGTTCACACTGGACAACACTACGATTATGAAATGTCTGAGGTGTTTTTTAAGGAATTGGAACTTCCGAATCCAGATGTTTATTTGGACGTGGGTTCTGGAGATAATACGTATCAGATTGGTAAAACAATTATTGATTTGGAGAACGTCTTAAACGAGCAAAATCCTGATGCGGTTTTGGTTGTTGGAGATACCAATGCAGGGGCAGCCGGCGCTATAGCAGCTGTTTTGAAAGGTATTCCTGTCATACATGTTGAAGCCGGCGCGCGATCGTTTGACATGACTATGCCAGAGGAAATTAATAGACGGATGATTGATTCGATATCTCGGATTCGCTTTTGTCCAACTGAAGAAGCCTTTAACAACCTTAGGCGGGAAAATGAAGAAGGTGATACTTATCTATCAGGAGATACGCTTGTTGAGACTGCAACTCTTGCCAAGTTGGAGAGAACGGATGAGGAATATTCTAGCGAAGACTATATACTTTTAACTTTGCACCGGGCTGACAATACAGATGACCCGGCGCGGTTGGAAAAGATATTATCAGGGCTTGCGGCATCGGGTAAAAAAATACTGTTTCCAATACATCCACGTACGAAAAAAATGATAGAGAGTCTGAGTTTTGGGAAATATCTCGACAGGTTCGATATGTTACAACCCTTACCCTACGCGCGGTTTTTGTCCTTAATTAGAGGTGCTTCAATCGTAATAACAGATTCTGGCGGAGTCCAGCAAGAGGCCGGTATTTTTAAAAAATACTGCCTTACCTTGAGAAATAATACGGAATGGGTGAATACCATAAGCTCAGGTGGGAACACTCTGGTTGATGTTGATGTCGATGATCTGAAAGAAGTGATTGCGCAAGTTGAGTCTCGTTCTAACATCGAATTACCAGCTGTTTTTCCGTTAGGAGCGTCTAAACGGATACTCCAAGAAATTGAAAAGTACCACCTAGATGGGACACTGAAATATCAAAAATCTTACCAAGTGACATAGATGAATATTCTTTTTGTAACCGATCAACCGTTCTTGAAAGCGGCTAATCAGGTGATATATCAGTCCGTCAAAATGTTTGTTGATAAGGGTGACTATGTAATCATTTTAGGTAGTGGTGATACGGGACATGCTGTTGACACACAATATAATCCCGAGGATGTTTTTGGTAGAGAGTACGTACGCTATCATCAGTATGTTTCAAAATTCGCGAAGCTTACAAGGTTGCTTCGAGGTTTGCGAAAACAAAAAAAACAAAAAACGCTATTGCCGGGATCAGATTGTGTATTGAGCTTCGAGGGAACGCGCTCAAATTGGAAGCTTTCAGATGTAAGACTATATATACAATCTAGAAAAATTGCCTCTCTGGGAAATAGAGTTCTTAGAAAGCAAAAAATTGATTTGATTTTTTGTTTGGAGATCGGAGCCTCAAAGGCATGCGAGTATTTGTCACAGCGTCATAGGATTCCTTTGGTCTCAAAATATATGGGAACAATAGCGTATCCATACTTGATGGGGCGCCGAGAAGTGGAAATAGGGCCATATATAAGTGCTTATCAGAGTAATTCTTTGCTCCATTTTATGTTGAATGATGGCACAAAAGGTGACGAGGTCCTTAATAAGCTTGGTGTTTCAAATGATAAGGTTCGCTTTAGGATAGACCCCGTTGACCTCGATAAGTTTCAAAATTTACCCGTAAAAAACGACGATAGACTTAAGCTATTTGGTGAGCGCTTTTCAGAGACCGACATCCTATATCTAACACTCTCAAATCATAATGCTCAGTACAAGAGGTTAGATCGAATAATTCGGGCTTTCAACGAAGCCTCAACATCACATTCCTCACTGATTATCGTTGGTCATGGTTCTTTTACTGAAGAATATCGAGCCCTTGCTCAAGGGAATGCAAAGATCATTTTTATGGGTAAGGTGGCCCATGATCAGATTCCCTCAATTCTCAATGCAACTGATGTATATGTTAATTGTAATGACGAATCCAATTTGTCGCACACTGTTTTAGAAGCCATGTCGGCTGGGAAGTTGCTAATCACTCTAAATGATGGGTCCGTCGACAATTTGCTACAACACCAAGAGAACGCTTTGTTAGTTGAAACTAAGGGAATTCATGAAGGCATGGTGGCTACAATAGAAGAGGTGGAAAGGTCTCCAGACCTAATTAATAAACTAGGTTGCGAAGCCAAAAGAACTGCCGAAGCCGTGCTGATGACCTGGGATGAAAAAAATAGTTTAGAGCACAGTGAAATTCTAGAAAAAATGGAGAGCTTATGTTGAACAAAAAAAACATATTAGTAACCGGTGCTGCTGGCTTTATCGGTAGTCATTTAGTTGACAGGTTATTACGTGAAGATACTGGAACGATAGTGGTTATTGATAATCTCTTTCTTGGCGATAGGTGTAACTTGGATGAAGCAAGCAAAGATAAGCGTGTGGTTGCTTACCTGGGTACTGAGTATACTTGTTGTGACTATGAGATTATGGAGGGAGTAATTCTCAAGCATGAAATCGATATAGTTTTTGATTTGGCGACTATCCCTTTGCCAGTGTCACTCGCCCGGCCACGTTGGTGTTTTGATGAAATTACGAGTATGGGAAGTGTCATTTGTGAGCTGCTTAGGAAGAAGATGTTTAGTAAACTATTCCATGTTTCCACTTCAGAGGTATATGGGACGGCAGAGTCAGTTCCTATGACCGAGCAGCACCCATGGAATGCTCGTACCAGTTACGCTGCATCTAAAGGTGCCGTTGACTTGATGATAAAGAGTTATGTAGCTACTTTTGGAGTTGATGCAGTTATTTTGAGGCCATTTAATAATTATGGACCGCGTCAAAATGATGGAAACTACGCTGGTGTTATACCAATTTTTATTAATAACAGAATGAAAGATCAGACGTCTAATATATTTGGAGATGGAGAGAATTCGAGAGATTTCATATATGCTTTAGACACAGCGGATATAATTATTGAAATATCAAAAGTGCAAGTACCAAGTGGTGAGGTTATTAACATAGCTTCTGGTACTGAACTGACAATCAATAATATATTTAAAGCGATATACGCTGATGGGAAGGACCAGCCAGTCTATCAAGATGAGCGTATCGGTGATGTTCGCAGACACTTCGCCTCGACAGAAAAGCTTTTTTCATACATTGCCGAATACAATTTCACTCCGTTTTCTGAGGGTATAGTTGAAACATCGAAGTGGTATGAACAGAAATAAGGTAATTGTTACAGGCGCCAGTGGCTACATTGGAAATAATTTCAAGGATTATGTCCGCCTACACGTAAGCTCGGAAATCGCAGAGAATTTTAAGTTTCTGTCTAGATCTGAACTTGATATTACCGACATTCACGCTGTGGAGTGTTTAGTTGAGGAGGGTGATCTAATTGTCCACTTGGCGTGTCTTGACAACAAACGTTCTGCGGAGGGTGTGAAGGACTCGTTTTTTGTTAATTCGTTTGGCACAGAAGTGATTGCACGCGTTGCTAGGAATAAAAGTGCTTTATTGTTAATGGTTTCTACGTCAGAGGTTCTATCGATTGAAAACCAGAACGAAGATATAACTTCGGACCGATACAATTACGCTCGGCATAAAATATATTCCGAAAACATTGTGTCGACTTTATGCTTACCAGGTGCCTATAAGATTCTTAGGCTTTTTTCTGTATACGGTGGTCTGAATAGTAAATCGGTGGTGGACATCTTTCGACGCAATGCGGTTGCAGGAAAACAGGTCACCATCGATAACCCTTCAGCTACGAGAGACTTTGTTAGTATTAATGACGTTTGTAGAATGATTCTTGCATTGTCCAGAGACTGGGACTATTTAAACGAAAGTATTACAAATTTCGGAAGCGGGATTCACACGCGACTTGATGAAATAACCCGTGTTTTATCTGCGAAGTACGAGTACGACTTACAGATCAATCTCAATTATAAACCCCTCGAGATAAATTTGGCGGCAGAGATTAATCACATTGAGCATCTTGAGAACCTTGAGGATTACCTTAATCAATGAAGCTTCTAGTCTACGCATTACATCCAATAAGCTACCAGACACCGATATTTAAATGTCTTGCATCGATGGTAGAGCTAGAACTGAGGGTAGTGTTCGGCTCTGATTTATCTCTGCGTGAGGTCTACTACGAGCATTTGAAGGCGTACATTAAATTTGATGAAAACCTTCACCTGGGTTCATTCAATCACAAATTTCTTCATAATTTGGCAATAGACGATAGGAAGGGTTTTTTTTCTCGAGTCAACCTCGGTGTTATCAAAGAGCTCCTGGTTTATAAGCCGGATTTCGTCATGATCCATGGTTATGAAACTCTTACAAGTTGGATTATGTACGTTTGTTGTAGACTATTGCAGATAAAAATAATCTTCCGTGGTGAAGTTGTATCGGAGGGTAAGAGTTACCACAGAGGGCTGGTAAAGAGAGTTAAAGAGATAATAATGCCATGGTACTTAAGGGGATACAGAAGGGTCGTTTTTTCTTGTCATGCCAACAAGAATTATTTTCTCACGAACAATGTGCCTCCAAGCAGCCTTATTTCTATGCCTTGTTCTGTAGACAACACGTCAATTTCTGATTGGAAAGAGTCGAATATCGCCCGAGTTGCAGAGCTACGAACAAAGCTTGCTATAGAAAACTATGATCTGGTGGTCATGTTCCCAGCAAGGTTTGAGAGTCGTAAACGGCCATTCGATTTAATTAGTGCTGTTGAAAAACTAGACCGTAAAATTTTGATTCTTTTCTGTGGGGATGGGCCGTTGAGAGAGACAATGGAGCAGGAATGTGACAGGAGCAGTGTCGATGCCGTTTTCACAGGTTTCATAAAACAGGATGAGTTATTTTGTTATTATTCTGTGTCAAATGTAATAACTGTTATCTCTGACAAAGACCCCTCTCCTAAAGCGCTAAATGAAGCATTAAACTTTGGCTTAGTTCCTATAATATCAGATGTTGTAGGAACAGGCGCCGATTTGGTTGTTGATAACGGTTTCATCATACCAGTTGGTGATATAACGGGGCTTCATAGTGCTTTAGATCAGCTAGTAGTTGATCGCATTAAGCTGAGAATATTTAGCGCTCGTTCCATAGATATAATAAGCGGTTATTCAATAGAGCAGTCTTGCGTAAATTTTATAGAGGGACTGAACGGTGTTGAAGCTTCTTAAGAGACGATCGCAAAAAAACATTAAGGATCGCTATAGCACCTATAGCAGGTTTAGTGACGCCGAAAAGATCGATCTTCAAATCAGGAAATTCAATAGTATTTGGAGGACTGCTCAGCTACACCCTTTCTATCGTACTCTTCTGGAAAAGTATGATTTGCCGAGCAACATAACTGATATTTCTGAGTTAGAAGTATTTCCTCAAATATCTAAAAGAATGATACAGGAATCCAAGGAGACCATCTGTTCTGGGCATCGTAAGTTTGTAAGTACCGGCGGTAGTTCCGGTGAACCAACTGTTTTTCCTACTAATACCTCTCAAATAAGTGAAGAATTCGAAAGCACATACCTAGGTCGATATCTATCGCAAATATTTGTTGGTGATCGGACACTCTTGATTTGGGGACATAGCCATCTTTATGGCAAGGGGCTACAAAAATTCAAAAGCATTTTGGTGCAGGCTACCAAAGATACACTTTCAAGTAGGCGAAGGCTTAATGCATATGATCTGACTTTGGAGAATATTGAGGAATATTACTCTGCTATCCAAGCTTATAAACCTAAAGTCCTTATTGGTTACACATCGAGCATAGTTCTGCTCGCAAAATATATCGCCAGCAATCATAGTTTTGTTGTTCCAAAAAGCTTAAAGGCTGTGATTGTCACAGCTGAGAACATAACTAATTATGATGCGGCCATCATCGAAGAAACCTTCTGTGGGCTGCTGATAAAAGAATATGGGATGGCGGAAACTAGTACCATTGGTTATTCGTCGAATACAAAACCCAACTACACGACTATTTATGACAGCCAGTTAGTCTACAAAAACAGAGATAATCAGGCTCTGGTGTCCTGTTTGTATGATCGGGCTTTTCCTCTGATCAATTATAATACGGGAGATTCCCTGATTTCCGACGACCGACCGTTTGAGAGTATATTGGAGTTTAGTGGCGTCGAAGGAAGGAAAATTGAAATTTTCCCGTTGCTCACGGAAGCGGGTAATTTTATAGATATATCTGGGATTATGGTCATTCATGTTTTAAAGTCACTCCGAGACATCCTCTATATCTCCCCCGTTTACGAAGAAAAACGTCTATCTATCAACCTATATACTGATCCTAAATCTATTGGGCTTCACAACAGCAAAGATGTGATGACTCTATTCTGTGATGCGATTGATAAAGAGTTCTCTGTCAAAATTATCCGAGCAAACGTCTGTATTCAAATATATGACAAATTGGAGCGAACAATAAGTGGAAAGTTTAAGCAAGGTGGATAATTTGGGTTTGTTATTTGAGACTCCGGATGATGGATATCATTACTTTAATGGTTACTATGACAAGTCTCCACTTTCGGCTGACGGGAAACTTATTCTAGCCTTACGAACTCTTCTGCTTAATGATCTACCGGATGGCAAAAATGACATTGTAGAAATTGGTTACTTTTATCTAGACGAGCCCGACAAGTTCATTAAGATTGACCAGAACCCTGCTTTCAATTGGCAGCAAGGCAATATGCTGCAGTGGCGTTCCAGGGTAAATTCTGATGAATTCTTATATAACGCGTTTGAAAATGGATGTTATCTCCTTAAATTATACAGTCTTGTTACTGAAACATTCGAAACCTTTGATGCACCGTTATACTCACTTTCACCGTTAGGAACTGGTTATTTGGTAACGAATTTTTCGAGGCACTTTCATATTCGCCGTGGCTACAGTTACGCATGTATTCAGGATAAAAAAGCGCTTGAGATTCCCGATTTTATTAAATTCCATGACATGGAAACAGGGGACGAAGAATTACTTATTACAGTTGATGATTTTATAGGTCCTGAAAATGCTGGCGCAACTCACTATCTAGAGCATTGTATGTTTAACCAATTCGACAGTGAGAAATTCCTTTTTCTACACCGTTGGAAATATGAACAGTCTATAAATTCCAATTTGTATTGTTACAATTTGAAAGAGAAAACCTATCGTCTGGTATTTGACTCCCCTCGTACAACACACTTCAATTGGATCGATAGCGATAACGTTATTGTTTGGGGTGCGGTAAAGAATCCGTTAACAAATCTTAGGAAAAATGCCTTTGTTGCAAAATATATATATAGACTATTACTCCCGGTCTACCGTTTTTTTGTAAAAGGCAACAGCGTCATTGGAAATAGTAAGTTGAGCGCCCGTTTGACGGGAGATGGCTATTACAGAATAAATGTTAATTCAAAGCAGGCACAGCGTGTAGCAAAAAATATAGGGCGTGACGGACATCCCTCCGCACATCCTGTGTTGAAGGAGGTATTGGTTACCGATTACTATCCTGATAAAAATTCTATAGCCAGTATTATCGTATCGAATATGGACTCTGATTTGCTCATATCACAGACTGACCTCGAATCGATGGCTTCGCTTGATAGAACGCCAATGAGATGTGACCTTCATCCGAAAATTTCTGGGTGTGGTAAATTTGTCTTTGTTGATACTTTAGCAAGTGGCCGTCGGTCAATTAGGATGTATAGTTTGAATGTTGGCTAAGAACACAGCATTTCTTTCGTTAGACAGTATTCTTAATGCGGTATTCGCACTGGGTATATCTGCGATTATTACGAATCAGTTCGGTCTTCAATCTCTTGGTTTGTATGCAACTCTTGTTACTATCTCAAGTATTGCACTTGTTGTGTTGAACTTTGCAACGCAAGTCTCCCTGAAGAGAGAGTTAGTCCTATACCCTAACAAATCCAGCGGCATGATCTCAGATAATCTATCCTTCAGGCTGGTTGTCACCGCTCCTCTGTATATAATTGCTTGCAGCATATATTGGTATTTTGCAGATACAACGGAAGTGCTGTGGCTACTATTACATATTTTCAACCTGGGTTTGATAGGCATGTACCAAGTGGCGTTCACGTCGCTGCAGCAATATGCAAAGTTTTTGTACATCAATTTGTTTTCGTATGCTGTTTTCGGTGTTGCGTATGTAGTGTTCGAGATTTCTACACCTCAAATTTTGTATATGATTTTGGCGATTAAATCGACTTTAGTTCTGCTAATTATTAATCTACTGTGTTTTCGACCTCAGTTTAGCAAAACAGCAATATATGCGAGGGCGATATTATTAGCGAGACAGAACGCTATGTTCATGTTCGCGGCGTTGTTGGAACTACTGATTCTACGGTACGGTATACTATTTCTGTCCATCTTCAGCGAGGCTAGTGAAGTTGGTTTGTACTCTCTGTCGTCTAATATCTTCCTAGCACTGCTGATTGTCCCGATGGCATTTATCAGAATATACTACAACAGGTATCTTGCTATTCTAGAAAGCGATGACCTTTTTCAGATAAGGAAAGATTTCTCGCTAGTGGTGGTTATTGTTGTGCTTGCTTCGATATTTATATATTTCGTTGCCTCTTCAACTTATGGAATAGTGATTCCAGTAATTTTTGGAGACGGATCTGAGGAAAGCCTGAAGTATATGCTACTGCTAATAATCTATTTGCCCATCGTGATTGTTAGTCGACTCACATCCTATATGTTGTCTGCTAATAATTTCGGCTTATCATTGCTAACGACTAATGGCTTTCTGTTGATTCACTTAGTTGTTTTTTCAATAATTTACTCGCACTTCGGTTCAATTTCTGCCTTCGTGGTTGTTATGATTCAAGGTGAGTTATTGGCTATCTTTCGAAATTTATATGTTTTGCACAAGCTTGAGAAGTTTTAGTTGACAAAGTTGCTGCTCGTAATGGTTATAGCCTACCCGTTGGTTGATCTTCTTAGGAAAATTAGTGGGGTAGGTGCTTATGTTTACCTTGTATATGATCTGTTTTTTTTATGTTTTTTAGCATATTTCATTCGAGTTACCAAGATTTCGATTGTTTCAGTAGCCATAGCATTGATTATTGCCATTTTTCTATGCCATCTGATATCGCTAACACTCTTTACGGAAAGCAATTTTATTCTTAACGTTGTGGGGATTCGTACCTATTTTTACCTCACGGTGGGTTTGTTTTTTTTGGTCAGTAAGACCCCAAAAACGTTTTTTCGATCAGATGTAGTCGCTCATACGCTTTTTTCAGTTGCTACAATAGTTTATCTGCAAGTAGCGTTTAAGTTTGTGGGAGTCGATTTCCTGCCCTCTCTAGAGCACTCTTTTCGCTCGTTTGGTCGTGACGAAATAGGTCTTTTCTCAGGGCCATTTAGTAGTTCTAAAAAATGCGGGCGATTTCTAGTGCTATTGTCAGCAATATATTTTTTGAGGTTTGATAAATCCATATTTTTATTAATAGTGGCTGGGGGGGCCATAATTTTGACGGGATCGAGAGAGTCCATTCTAATGTACATGTTGTTGTTAGTTTATTTGAACGGTTTTCGACTAAAGTTTTATGCGATGTCAATAGCGGCTACAGTACCACTAGTTGTATTCTTCGCTGTTCAAGATAATTTAATTCTTAATTATGCACTGTCCACATTCTCAATCGAGAACCTAGTAACGCGAATAAGCCAAGCTTATCCGCCTGGCTTGTTTACTTTTAACTCTGCTGATAAGTTGTTCGGCTTCGGCCCCGGTAGCTATGGGCAGGAAACTAAATTTGTAGCGGGTTCTCGAGATTATATTGCGACATACCTTTCGTCGGCCCGGATCGATGTGCTTGTAGGATCTGAAAGTTATGCTGATTCAGGACTAGTGAAGTTCGTGGTTGAAGTTGGTTTGGTAGGGTTGGTTTTTATATTTCTCTTACTGTCTTTATGTGTTTTCATGGGTATTCGGCATAGACATTATCTGCCGCTTGTATGTTTAGCCATGTTTTGTGTGTTGGCTCTCAAAGCACACCCGATCATGAATGATGTCGGTCTAATGGTGTTGCTTTATTTATCGAAAGTTGAACTGTATGAAAGAAAAGAAATCCGTCATTCTGCTCTGTGATTACTTTTACCCGGGTTTTAGAGCTGGTGGTCCAATACAGTCGCTTAGAAATTTGAGTTTTGAATTGAAGAAACACCACAATGTGGTTATTTTCACTAGAGGACATGATTTTATGTGTTCCGAAAACTTCTCTAGGGTGAGATTGAATGATTTTAATGAGACTAAATATGGCAGTGTGTTTTATGCGACAAACTATTTTTCATTAATCAAAGCACTCATGGCCGCATACAAGGACTGTATTTACATTCACCTGAATTCAGTGTTTAGTATAAAATATAGTTTGATACCCCTTATAATCAATGCTGTCGGATTTAGAAACCGCGTCATTTTATCTCCACGAGGTGAGTTATTAGATGGAGCGTTGGCTAATAGAAAAATCAGCAAATTGGCCTATGTCACTTTGGTCAGATGCCTCATAAGGAGTAACGATCTTTTCCATGGTAGTTCTGAGAATGAAGTATTTGCAATTGGTCAATCTCTTAAAAGAAACGCATTTTTACTTAAAAATCTTTTTGCCTACCACGATCGTCCTCCCTTGTTAGAGCCGCATAAAAAGTCGGGTGAGCTTGATCTCGTGATGATGTGTCGTGTGTCTCCGATAAAGAACATAGAGCTACTTATAAAGGCCTTGGCTGAAACTGACCCAGTTTCTCGAGTAAGCGTAGCTATTTACGGGGCTATAGATGATGTGAGCTATCATTCAATGTTGGCTGATTTGGCACGAGCGATTTTGCCAGGAAACGTTAAGCTGAAATTTTTTGGTGCAGTGGATAATGACCTGGTTAAGGAGAAACTCTCTAAAGCTCATTGTTTAGCTAGCTGTAGCTTTAGTGAAAATTTCGGTCACTCAATCGTTGAGGCTCTTGGTGCAAGTCGGCCGGTTCTGTGCTCGACAGGGAGTCCGTGGGCGAAAATTAATGAATACGATGCTGGGTACTGTATAGATTTGGACGTTGAAATCTATAAAGAAAAGATACAAAGACTGATAGAATTGGACCATCAGAGCTGGGAGTATTTATCTTCAAATGCATATCGGCTATTCGTAGATGAATATCAGAGTAGTATCGAATGTTTAGAAAAATCGCCCTTTTTAGTTGCATAAACTTATGCATATCGCTGATTATTGGGCTGAATTACCCTCAAATTCTTAAGCATAGTGTTTCCATTAGTGTAGAAGGCCTGAGCTTTGCACTCACAGATAACTACGACGAATCTATAGTCGAGGCCATTTCCAAAACCCCGAACTTTCAAGGGGTCCCATCTTCACACTTTTCAGTGGAAAACTTAGACCGTGATAGATTAAACGGAATTGGGAATTGCTCTCAAGTAGTCTCAAGTTTTGCTAGCACTTTAGTTGTAGGTGATTCTGATGCATATGTCCTACACTTTCTTCCTATTGATGGAGCTTCGCGAGGTTTGGGCCATTCGGTTCTATATATAGATGGCGTAATTTATGACGTGTTTGACAGGCTGGTTCATCGTAAAAGCTCCTCTGTATGGCTAGCCCCAAATCCACTTCGTTACTCAACATATTTGACTGTAATGAGTAACCGTGATGCATATTCATTAGGGTTGGTATCGGTAGCTGATATTCTTGATTTTTTGTCCCAAGAGTATCTAGCGACCGTGGATGCTGGCAATTATTTTAGTAAAGTTGCTTTTCATGTTTTTTCTGTCTACACATTTCAACAACCAGAAATGAAGGTTGATAAATTGCCATTTCAGGGGATGCTGATGTTGGTTTTTTATTTCACCAAGATTAATATTTATTTGTTTTGGTTCGGCTATCTATATTTTATATTACAAGGCTTACTAGCGTATGTGCGGAATTGTCGGAGTATCAGGAAACTATCATGAGAGAGACTTAGTTGATGCCGTTGAATCTTTAAAACATCGGGGTCCTGATGATTGTGGTACTTTTGTTAGCGTAGATGGGCGAGTTGGGCTTGGACACACCCGGTTATCAATAATCGAGTTGTCGACACTTGGCCATCAGCCTATGTTATCCGGGGACGGCACCGTTGCTCTAACGTTCAATGGAGAAATATATAATTTCCAGTCGCTTAGGTCAGAGTTGGAAAAGAAGAGCTACATATTTAAGGGGAACTCCGATACTGAGGTAGTCTTAAATATGTATCTGGAGCACGGAGTTGACTGTATTCCCATGCTAAATGGAATATTCGGTTTAGCGATATACGATTCGCGAAATGACGAACTTCATGTAGTGAGAGATGGTTTGGGAGTCAAGCCACTTTATTACTATACAGACGAACAATGTTTTGTTTTTGCAAGTGAAATAAAAGGGCTGTTGAGATTGATTCCCACTGACCTTAACGTAGATTATGAGTCGTTGCAGCGCTATATGAGCTTTTTATGGTGCCCTGGTATTGGTACGCCGGTTGATTCAATCAAAAAACTAGCTCCCGGTGAGATTATAACGGTACAAACGGGGAAAATTCTTAGTAAGAGTACCTGGTACAAATTGCCCCAGGCGATGCTTCAGGACAAAATCTGTGACCCTAAGGAGGCTGTTATCGCCGTTCGTCAAGCACTGCATGCTGCTGTTGAAAGGCAAATGGTTGCTGATGTTCCAGTAGGTGCGTTTCTTTCCGGTGGGCTTGATTCGAGTGCGATCGTAGCTCTTGCCAGTAAAATCAACCCGCATGTACACTGTTTCACGATTGAACCTGAAGGCGGTTCTGATGATGATGTCGCTGAGGATTTGCCCTACGCCCGTGAGGTCGCTCGACATTTAGGCGTAGAACTGGAGGTGGTAAAAATTGATGCGCAAAATCTGGCTAATGATCTCTGTGAGATGGTTTGGCAACTAGATGAGCCTCTGGCTGATCCAGCGCCATTAAACGTTCTCTATATTGCGAGAGCGGCCAGAGAAAGGGGCATAAAGGTGCTTCTTTCAGGTGCTGGTGGAGATGATCTATTCACTGGTTATAGAAGACATCTTGCGCTCCGGTACGAAGGCCTATGGTCATGGCTACCTAAGCCCGTTAGGAGGGGGCTAAAAAATTATTCATTAGCGTTGGATCAAAGTAAAACCTTTGGGCGCAGAGCGAGCCGTTTATTCAACAATGCGGATGCAACTGGCGACCAAAGGCTCGCGGCTTACTTCGTCTGGGCACGTCGAGAGGATTTGGAACCTTTATACTCTTCAGTTATGAAAAATGCAGTGCTCGGTATGGATTCCGCCCAACCAATCATGTCATTTTTGGAGAATGTGCCGGAACAGATAAGCCCGATTGACCGTATCCTAACAATTGAGCAGCGTTTCTTCCTAGCTGATCACAACTTGACCTATACTGATAAAATGTCTATGGCAGCGGGGATTGAGGTGAGAGTACCATTTCTTGATTTGGATTTAGTTAAGTTGGCAGCTCGAATTCCAGACAAATATAAGCAAAGAGGAACCGTTGGGAAATGGGTCTTGAAAAAGGCGATGGAAAATCACTTGCCTCATCACGTGATCCATAGGCCAAAGACCGGCTTTGGAGCTCCATTACGTCGCTGGATTAAGCATGATCTTCGGCCTTTGGTTAGTGATTTATTATCAGAAGCAAGTATTAATAGTCGTGGTATTTTTGATGCAAAAAATGTTCAGAAACTAATATTTGATAATGACTCTGGCCGTCGTGATGCCGCATATACAATATTTTCGTTACTATGCATTGAAATATGGTGTCGTAAATTCTTGGATCGAGAATCGCAGAGCCAAAGGTTTCAACCTTCTATGTACAGTTAATCAAAAGTTGATATTTATTTTACGTACCTCCGGAATTAGTGCAGGGTTGTTAATCCGATCATAAGTGGTGCTACCGCCTTCGTGCTTTCCAACTTGGGCAACAGCCTCAGATGCCGCTCACATTTTGATCATTGGTCGATCTTTTACAAAGAACTGCCGTGTTGTCCCTTGTTTGCTTATGGCTGCTTTGTTGAACGCTCGTTAACTCATAGTTAATAAGTTAAGGCCGATGCTAGAATGAGTGACACGATGTTCTTTTGAGAGAAAAGTAGCCGTATGGAAGATACGGTTGTCCCCGAGCACCACGACCGGCGGTGAAGTATCATGTCGGGAAGGACGCTTGGTAGGATATCTTTACAATTGGTGCATTCAAACCAGAATAGAGAGCAGGTGGGTGCCAGGTCTGACTAAAGTATTTGACGATTGATCTGGTGAGGTGAATCTCTGAAAATCAAGTGATGATCGAGGCAAATTCAGTAGGTACGGCGGGGTGAAGGACTCCGTTCTGGGGAACTCAAAGGTTGGAAACAGGACCGGGTGAGGGCCTTAGCTCCTGCATCAGCGCGAGACCGTCAGGCAACCTGAGGCAGACAAGTAGCGGGCTCGCCACTTAGAGAAAGAGTTACTACGAAACGAGAAAACTCTTGTGGGGACATCGCTCTCAGGCGGGTCTGTGCTAAGTAGGCACCACCAGAAGTAGAATTGTTTCGCAATAGTTGTACCTGAGATTATGCATGAAGGCATCTGAATTTGCCTGTAGCCAGATCTCGACGATTGTGAGGAGAGCCGAGAGCGGGTGGATCACCGATGACAGGCTTAACTTTCCCACGTAAAGTGGTGCGGAGTACGTTAATCAAACGTTATTTTCCAAGTACCTGTCCATACGAGGTTGACAACTTCGGTAGGGCGCAGCGGAATCTTACTAAGCCCTTTGAAGCTGTCCTTTGCTTGCTTGCTCGCAACGCCAATCGGCAAGTTGGTCGCTATAAAGTTTCTCACGTCAGACTTAACCGCCGAGTTCGCCATGTCTGCACTCATCGTCCTTTGACTTAACATGGCGCAGGCGCTCAGTAGAAAACCGGCGACGGGTTCGCTTTTTTCAATATAGGATTACAAATAATCATAGTGTTACTTGATCTTGAACTTGATAGCGATGTTGGTACTTGTATCATCTGCATGATTCACCTACGGGGCTATTTAGCCGCAAGAGCATCTTGTATGGGCCGTGTCGTTATACCTAAGGCTACGCAATGTCGTACGGTCTTTTGAAGGACTAGGCTCAGGTTTGTTTTAATAGATGCGTGAATTGTCGCGCAGTGGTCAATATTAGATATCTTTAGAGGAAACTTATGAAGAAAGTCATGATCGTCTTTGGGACTCGTCCTGAAGCTATAAAGATGGCCCCGTTGTGCCATCTGATGAAAACGCAGAGCGATTTTGAGACGATCGTTTGCGTGACTGGCCAGCATCGCCAGATGTTAGACCAAGTTTTACGTACTTTTGACTTGCAACCAGACATAGATTTAAATGTCATGAAAGAAAATCAAGATCTGTTTGATGTTACGTCAGCTATTTTGATCGGGATGAAGAAAGTATTCTCGGACTATAAACCGGATTTGGTTTTGATTCATGGTGATACGACCACGGCTTTTTCGACAGCTCTGGCTGCATTCTATTCAGGTGTCCCTGTAGGGCATGTTGAGGCTGGTTTAAGAACCAATAATCTGAGAGCACCATTCCCAGAGGAGTTTAACCGGAAGGTTTCGGGTCTGGTGTCGAGTATACACTTTGCACCAACTGCTACGTCTAAAGCTAATTTGCTTAAGGAGGGCGTTGAAAGTGATGACATATCGGTTACGGGTAATACAGTTGTTGATGCTCTGCTATGGATGTTAGATAAGTTGGAAAATGACGATGAGAGAAAAAGTTACAATACGGAGTTTATTTCGAAATATTTGCCCTTCGATTTTAGGAATGAAAAATATGTGCTAATTACAGGACATCGCAGAGAAAATTTTGGGGACGGTTTTGTAAATATCTGTACAGCAATTAAAGAGCTTGCATCGAAATACCATGACGTACATTTTGTGTATCCAGTTCATTTGAACCCCAAGGTCCGTGGTCCAGTTATAGAGATCCTGGCCGGCAAGTCAAATATTCACTTGATCGAGCCGCTTGGCTATGAGCCTTTTGTTTGGCTTTTGAAACATTGCTATATAGTGCTAACTGACTCAGGTGGAATTCAGGAGGAAGCCCCCAGTTTAGGCAAGCCAGTACTGGTAATGCGTGATGTAACAGAAAGACCCGAGGCGGTTTTGGCTGGGACTGTTCAGCTAGTTGGAACTTCTAAGAGGGGAGTTTTTGAAAGTATAGATAGACTTCTTCTTGAAGATGATGTCCATCAAACTATGGCTGGACTAATTAATCCCTACGGTGATGGAAAGGCATGTGAAAAAATACTAGCTATTATTAGGGATAAGCTGTGATGACCAAGAAAATTCAAGTAGTTTCTGTAATTGGCCTAGGTTACATAGGCTTACCCACAGCGGCGCTGCTAGCTAGTCGAGGTTATAGGGTTTTCGGGATGGATGTGAATCATCACGTTGTCGAGACAATCAATCGAGGTGAGGTGCATATTGTCGAACCTGAGCTTGATCGATATGTGGGTTCGGCCGTGGCTGAAGGGCAATTAACAGCAAGTACCACCGTTGCTCCTGCAGATGTGTATATGCTTTGTGTACCTACACCATTTCATCCCGGGAATGGAATCCCAAAGCCTAATGTCGAATATGTAGTTGAAGCGGCGAAGAGCATTGCCCCTTACATTCAAGATGGTGATATAGTCATTTTGGAATCCACCTCTCCAGTCGGGACCACAGCATTGGTGTCGTCTGTACTTGCTAAAGCTGGGGTTGATACCACAAAAGTTTCAATTGCTTACTGTCCGGAGCGTGTCCTTCCTGGGAATATCATGGTTGAGCTTGTGGAGAACGACCGGGTTATTGGTGGTATAAACCCGCTTTCTACTAAGGCTGCTGCAAATTTTTACAGCACGTTTGTTAAGGGAGAAATATTAGAGACTGATGCCGCTACAGCTGAAATGTGTAAATTGACAGAAAATAGTTTTCGAGATGTTAATTTGGCGTTTGCAAATGAGCTCTCTATCATCTGTGATAGAAATGGAGTGGATGTTTGGTCCCTTATTGAGTTGGCCAATCATCATCCAAGAGTCAATATACTGAATCCGGGCACAGGTGTCGGTGGGCACTGTATTGCAGTTGATCCTTGGTTTATTGTTTCGGCAGATGAAGAAAACGCCAAAGTCATAAAGCAGGCCAGAGAGGTTAATGACTCAAAACCAGTTTGGGTTGTAGAGAAAATAATTTCGTCTAAAAAAGTACACATGCTCAAAAAGCCGAAAATAGTATGTTTAGGCTTGGCATTTAAGCCTGATATTGATGATCTACGTGAATCGCCCGCTGTTAAAGTTGTAGAGAGTTTGATGCTAAAGGGCTTCGATGTTGCTTGTGTTGAGCCAAATATTATGGAACATACTAAGTTTACGTTAGTTGATCTAGAGTGCGCTCTAAACGACTATGATGAAGTTGTCATTCTTGTTAGCCACAAAGAATTCAAAACACCTGGAATTTCAGAGAAATTGCGCGAATTAGGCGCATTGGATTTTTGTGGCGCATTTAATCGATGAAAACTCTCGAACCCTTGTGGAATACTAATCGTTTTAATAAACAGGAAAATTAGCTAGCGGATGAAACAAGTATTGCAAAATATTAGAAGTGGGGAGACAACGCTAGTAGATGTCCCTTGCCCCGACGAAAAAAAAGGTCACGTAGTGATTGAAACCAAAAAATCGCTGGTTTCAGTGGGTACTGAACGAATGTTGATCGAATTTGGTAAAGCGAGTTGGATAGGTAAGGCGCGCTCACAACCAGATAAAGTTAAAATGGTCTTAGAAAAGGCCAAAAGTGACGGGATTGGGGCGACTTATGATGCGGTAATGTCAAAGCTCGCTCAGCCTCTTCCCGTTGGCTATTGTAATGTGGGTAATGTTGTCGACGGGAGTGATACAGATTTCGAGGTAGGTAAGCGTGTCATATCAAATGGCTATCATGCTGAAATAGTTCGTGTCCCAAAGAATCTCGTAGCAAGTATTCCCGATGGTGTTGACGATGAAACAGCTGCGTTTTCTGTTCTCGGAGCTATTGCAATGCAGGGTATCCGTCTTGCCAATCCTACTATTGGCGAAACGATTGTAGTAACTGGCCTTGGATTGATTGGATTGCTTACCGTTCAAATTTTGAAGGCAAACGGATGTCGAGTCCTTGGTATTGATGTTGATTCAGCTAAATGCGCACTAGCCAGTCAGTTTGGCGCCGAAATTGTAGATCTCTCCAGAGGGCAGGATGCATTAGTTTCGGCCGAAGCCTTTTCTCGTGGTCGGGGTGTAGATGCTGTGCTTATAACCGCTAGCTCGGAGAGTAATGCGATAGTTCACGAAGCAGCAACTATGTGTCGTAAACGAGGTAGGATTGTGCTGGTAGGCGTGGTTGGCCTTGAGCTAAGTCGATCTGATTTTTATGAAAAAGAATTAACTTTCCAAGTTTCTTGTTCTTATGGGCCAGGACGCTATGACGAGGAATATGAAAGTAACGGCAACGACTACCCATACGCTTTTGTGCGTTGGACGCAGCAAAGAAACTTTGAGGCTGTACTTGATCTAATGGACTCAGGCGCCATAGATGTCAAGCCATTGATTAGCCATCGTTTTGCCATTGACGATGCAATAGCGGCCTACGAGAAACTTAACGATCGTTCATCCCTGGGTATTTTGCTTGATTACCCGAAATCAGATATTTCTTCAATCGTCAAAAAGACGGTCGAGTTAAATGAGATTACATCTCTTCAAGCCAAGAAAGGAAATGTTGCATTTATTGGCGGTGGTAACTATGCCTCTCGCGTCCTCATACCAGAATTTAAGAGTGCCGGTGCACATTTAACTACTTTGGTCACGAGTGGGGGCATTAGTGCTCTGCATCATGGCAAGAAAAATGGGTTTACAGAGGCTTCTACGGACATTGAAGTAGCATTAGGGGGGAAAACTGACGCAGTTGTTATTGCGACCCAACATAACCAGCATGCATCTCAAACCATCCGGGCTTTGGAGCAAGGTAAACACGTTTTTGTCGAAAAACCTCTAGCACTGACCCACCATGAGATTGATAGTATTGAGCGCTCTCATAAGGCGGCAGGCACTATGGTTATGGTGGGGTATAACCGCCGATTTTCGCCCCATGTGCAAAAAATGAAAAAATTGCTTGAAAACATACTCGCTCCAAAGACCTTTATCATGACCATGAATGCAGGTGATATACCTAAAGAGCACTGGACTCAAGATGCTGAAGTTGGTGGGGGGCGAATTATCGGTGAAGCCTGCCACTATATTGATCTGATGCGCTTTTTGGCTGGAGTAAAAATTAAGTCTTTTAGTGCCGTGAAGATGGGTGAGAATAGCTATCTTGACGTAACCGAGGATAAAGCGGTAATCACACTCTCTTTTGAAGATGGGTCCGTGGGATCGATTAATTACTTTGCGAATGGCGGCAAATCGTTCCCTAAAGAGCGAGTTGAAGTATTTTGTAACAATGGTGTACTGCAGCTTGATAATTTCAATAAGTTGCGAGGTTTTGGTTGGAAGGATTTTAGCAAAATGAATCTTTGGTCACAGGACAAGGGACAAACAGCCTGTGTTGCAGCGTTTATGAGTGCATTGCGCGAAGGTCGTGATAGCCCAATTCCGCAGGATGAAATCTTTGAAATTGCGCGAATCTCAGTAGACATAGCTGAAATGTTAAGAAAATAGAGCGAACTATTCATAGTAGGTTTTTGTTCGGAATTCAGCCCTCTTAAAGCGGGTCTCGATCTTTCGGTAAGCATTTTAGACTGTACTCCTATCTGGAAGAGAAGCCACGTGAGACAATAGTAAAGGCGGGAGTCACACAATCAATCGCAAGCGGGTACCGCAATTGATGCGTCATCTAGGATTGGCGGGCATAGCACTTGTTTTCAGCAAGCTGGATCCTGATCACAGGATCAACCCTACTTCTTTCATGGCGTCGTTCTGATAAGGCGGCAGCAGGGTTAGCGTAATCGCTTATCTATACCAGCGTAATGTAGGCTATCTGATTGAGATCATAGACTGGTATATTCACGCGCGAGGGTGAGAACTGCAGCATACTCGCGACTCTAGATTGTCTATATAAGTTAACACCTTAGCTAGAGATGGAGTTGTTATAGGCATAGGCATAGACATTTCAATAAAGAACAGAATGAAAAAAGGAGAAAAATGTAGTGTTTACCGTTAAGAGTCATTCTATTACCCGCCGTATGAAAGGGGCAATACCTACATCTGCTAAGCATATGTTGGTTAGATTATTCTGTAACCCAATAATTGGAGGTATAATTCAGTTGTTGCCGGTATCACGATCTTTGGTTGGTGGTAGCTTCGATTATAAACTTGTTGATGGAAAAAGCGCGGCCAAAATATTTTTTGGGATTTGGGAGTCTGCCGAAATTGGTCTATCAAAACGGTTTGCTGAAAATGATGTGATTATTGAGTTAGGGAGCTCGGTTGGTGTCACTTTTGGTGTTTTACATCGTCTGTTCCGAAACACAAAATACATCTGTGTTGAAGCAAGTCCTAGAACTTTCGGCATTTTGGGAAAACAAGTGGAACATTGTGGTCGATCGTGTTCCTCCGACGTTGTGCTTTTGAATAAAGCTATTGGTTATGAAAACGCTGGATATATATACTTTCAAGAAACTAGTTTCTCAGGATCTCAAAGAGATACTGAAGAAGTGCCAATGGGTTCATCAATCAAGGTTCCATGCGTTACGCTTAACGATATTGTTGATGAATTCTCAAAGGATAAAACTTATACGCTGATAACTGATATAGAGGGCTCTGAAGCTGAGATATTTTTTAAAGATGGAAGGTCACTCGAAAATTGTTCCAAAATAATTTGTGAACTAGAGGACACAAAGGAATATACGCAGACTGAACAGATAGAACAATTGAAAAAAGTCGGTTTTGAAGTTATAGAACAATATGCAAATGTTTTCTATCTAAGTAGGTAAGCCTCTCTTTTAAGGTTGCTGTAGAGTTGGCTCAGTTAACCAGAGCAGATGGGGAAAGTCAGTGCCAAGCCTCCTTGTGTGTAAACTTGGACCTATGCAAACGTTATTGAGAAATCATAAATTCCAGGTTGAGTCAATCAAATTCTTCAGATGCTAAAGCTCATATCTGATTCAGCTAAAATTCAGTTTATTTTTTGCCCGCTATCGATAAGTGAACTAATCTAAAGTTGCGGCTGAGTATAGGCGTTGCATCATGGCAGAGGCTTGTTCTGGTCTAACGGAACAGGAGACTTTTATGAGAGACAATATAGTTAATCATAAAGGTGTTAGTTATGACGCAAAAACGCAGTTCCAAGCAGTACCCGAAAGAGTTTAAAGAAGAAGCCGTGGCATTAATCACGGAGCAAGGTTATACCGTTGCGAAAGCCGCAGAAACCTTGGGTGTAGCAACCAATATGCTCTATCGCTGGAAAGAGAATGCTGAGAAGCAAAAAGCTGGCATAAGCCTGTCAGAAGACGAGCGAACTGAACTCAAAGGTCTACGTCAAGAAGTTAAGACTCTTCGAGTAGAGAAGGAGATATTAAAAAAGGCAAGCGCCTTCTTTGCAAAAAAATGAAGTAATATTCAACTTTATCAAATGTAACCATCCGTACTATGCAATACGCATCATGTGCCGCGTCATGGGCGTTAGCCCATCTGCTTACTATGTTTGGGTCAAGCGTCCAGGCCAGTTGATTAGAGCAGATACGTTACATTTACACCGCCGAGCTAGAACGCTACTTAACAATAGTAGACAAAGCTTAGGTAGTCGAGAGTTGATGAAAAAACTTCGCGAAGAAGGTTTCCAAGTGGGGCGATACAAAGTTCGTCGCCTTATGAAAATACTAGATTTAATCGTCACGCAACGGTTGGCGTACAAGGTGACAACGAAGCGAAAACACGCTGATAAAGTGGCCCCTAACCCGCTCAACCAGAGCTTCAATCCCGTTGGGAAAGATGAAGTTTGGGGCGGTGACGTGACCTACCTAAGAACAGCCGAAGGCTGGATGTACTTAGCGATAGTGATGGATTTATATTCGCGGCAAATAGTAGGGTGGCATATCGATAAACGCATGACGACTGATTTAATCAGCAAAGCGCTGGTGAAAGCGTACAACTTAAGACAGCCTCCCAAAGGGCTGGTCTTTCATAGTGATCGCGGGTCTCAATACACCAGTAAGCGCTTTGGAAAATTGCTCAAGGGCTATGGCATAAGGGCCAGCATGGGTGACGTTGGTGCTTGCTGGGACAACGCCGTCGTGGAGCGATTCTTCGGTAGCTTAAAGCATGATTGGATCTTTAAAGTGGCCCAGCCTACACATGAACATATGATGCAAGATGAGACGATTTATATGAGGTATTACAACCAGGAAAGGCTTCATTCGAGCAATGGCGATATGTCACCCGTGAGGTTTGAAATATCTCAAGTAAAAGTGTCCTGTTTAGGTTGACCAGAACAGCTTGGGATGGATTGCTATTGTCGGATAATCGAAATGGCGCCTTGACTAGGGGGGCGTGCCCCTACCTGTCCCTCGAAAAGTTGGGGGACCCCATGGTGTCCCCCAAAATCAAAGTTAATTATACCGCTGCGCCTCAAGTGATAATAAGCACCGCACCAACTTGCCCTAACTTCAAGGCTTCTACGACTAATTGATGTGACAAGACGCAGATTCATCCTCTGATGGGCTTTCTTCAAGTATTAAGTCAGTCCACCTAAGGTGCTGTGATTTTATTCATCTGCAGTGTAACTGCTGTCTGAGCTAACAATCTACCGTCGACAGTTGCACCAGTATTAACAGCGATCATAGTTTTGCCCAGCAATGTGCCTTGAAAATGAGCATAGGTTCCAATCGTCGCCGCACCCGCAACCTGCCAGTAAACGTTCTTAGCTAGGGCGCCGCCCTTTAAGATCACTTTTTTTGAAGTGGCTAGGTTCAGCGTACCCGCGATCTGGAAAATCCAGACAGCATTATGGTCGCCATCAAGAGTGATGTCGTTTGAAACATTCACAGGCGAAGACCATTTGTGTAGGCCGGGAGCAATAGTCAGACCACCAATCTCGCCAGCACTCAGTTCAGTGCTATCAGGTAACGTACGGCCTGCTGCCTCAACATACGCATAGCCCATATCACTTACCGCATCAGTCAGGAAGCTTGCATTATTGTCTAAGCAAGCAGGGCCGGCCGCATCAACCGTAAATATCGTGCCAACAACTTCTCCGCAGGTAAGCAGCAAAGCCGCACCTGTAATGGGGCTGGTTCCAACATCGCCAACAATTTCCGAGGCAAAGACATTCGTAATGCCTGATTGGCTTAAAATTGCGAACTTTTCAGCTGAGCCCAAATTTATAGTGTCTCTTATGACCTCGGCGTATGTGCTACATGTAACAGCGCTGAGAAAAAGTGAAACCAATGTCAACTTTAGTTTTTTTGAATAAATATCTTGCATTTCCAATAACCCTATTTTACGTGGCGGACTGATAAATTATGACTGCTATATCGTTGTTATCTAAATACCCTTTTCTATATTTTACTTATTCACTTGAGGCCTGTAAGTCAGCAATCAAATGTTATCCGTCAGTGATGGACCGCTACAATTGGACCAGGCGATAAGTGTTTTCCAGTTCGTCTACGCGGCCATCCGTGCCACAGCCTCATAGTACACTCGATAAAGGGTTTTGTCTTCCAACGACTTATGCTTTCTCTCTGTATTATACAATTCAAAGTAATTGGAATGGCAAGACTTTCCCGGACACTTTTCTAAGCAGCCTCTAGCCACTTTTGTTCATGGTTGTAGGGCGACATATAGTTGTTGGATGAATGCTTCCTCTGACGATTATAGTACACCTCAATGTAT
>Ga0307492_10000115_pt1 | contig 37472 bp, 29 predicted proteins | sample SI3LmetaG_FD_202365 | JGI IMG/M metagenome (GOLD analysis project Ga0307492, IMG submission 202365) | Sea-ice brine microbial communities from Beaufort Sea near Barrow, Alaska, United States - SI3L | ecosystem: Environmental > Aquatic > Marine > Coastal | place: USA: Alaska | collected 2017-05-06 | reverse complement strand
CTATCCTGTGCCGATGGCACCCTATACACCGGTATCACCACCGATCCGACGCGCCGCGTGGCCGAGCACAATGGCATCCGGCCGGGTGGGGCACGCTATACGGCCGCCCGAAAACCGGTCCAGTTGGTATACGTTGAAGCCAGTGCGACCAGATCAACCGCGGGCCAGCGCGAACACCAACTTCGGACCCTGCCGCGTGCCCGCAAGTTGGCGCTGGTGGCCGCCTATCAACGCGACAATCAGGCCCTTGCGGTGGCTGATGTGCCGTTAAGGCGCGTGCCGGCCGATCCTGAAGCGGCACCGGGTGGTTAAGCAAGGCCCAAGGTACAAGGCCCCAGGTACAGGGCCCGAGGTACAGGGCTTAATGCCCGGACCTTGGTGTTGTGCCCGGCCGCCTGCTAATCTAGATCGATGGAACATAATCTCAAACACTTCTATATTCCGGAGGAGCAGAGCATCTATCTGCTCTCGCATCAGGACGCGGCCAAACTCAAGGGTTGGATCAAGCTGTGCATCCGCCAGTTGGAGCGCCTCGGCTATCTGGAAATCAGCCTAATCGGCAAGGGTGCCTTCGGCTTTGTCTTTGGCGGTAAGGCAGCGTCGGGGCTGGAACTGGTGTTCAAGTTTTCGCGCATCAATCTACCGCAGCACGTTCAGGATCGGCTGGAAGAAGAGAGCCAGTTGCAGGCCCGCTTGCAGCACCCGGGTATCCCGCGCGTGATCGACTATGTTCGCGTGGGCAAACAGCGCATCCTGATGATGACCCGTGCCCCGGGCCGGGATTTGGACTGGGTATCGCTGCAGCGCGGCGGTCTGTCGCCGCGCCTGGTGATCAAGATCGCCCGTCAATTGGCCGAATTGCTGCTCTATTTACGCGCTTATCGAACGCCGACCGGTCAGCTGCGGCCGATTGTGCACGGTGATATCAAACCGTCCAACCTGGTTTTCGATGCACACAGTGAAACCATCCAGTTGGTCGACTGGGGCTCCTCAGTCTTTGCGCAAACCGACACCAGCGGCCAATTCCTGGCCAACAATGTGATGGATCTGATGTCCGCCGACCTGCAGTCGACCAATGCCAAGCTGGGCGATGTCTACTTTATCGGCGATGACCAACTCAACGGCCGTCTGTCCAGTCCACGCTTTGACGAGCAGGGCGCAGTCGCTACCCTCTATGCCTTGGCCTCGGGTCAGAGCGCGCGCTTCGGCAATCGGGTCATCACGGCGCTATCATTGGGCCTACCCATCGAATTGGCCCGTATCCTAGAGCGCATGATGGACCCTGATGTCGACTTGGCGCAGCGCGCTGCCGACTACTACTTGGCCCATATGGGCCGGCTCAAACACCTGGTCGTGCCGGAGCTGCCCGAGCCGGAAGCGCAGGCCCAACTGCCGGTCTGGATCGGTGACACTGACCGTCACATCGATACCGTGGTGTACAGTTCACGCAAGTCCTTTTTACGCGAACAGCATCCCGACATAGATGTCGACAGTATTGCCGACGAACAGCTCGATAAGTATTACAAAAACTACCTGCAGGGCATGGGTGCAACCGAAAAGGCCTTTATTGCCGCGGTGTCGCGGCTCGGGCGCTACCCCATGGTAGGCGGGCTGACCGTTAAGTGGGGCCCTAAAGGCGTGCGCATGGAATCGGCTTTTAGCCTGTTCGATGTCACCATGAAGCGTTCCTTCGTGCAATCGGTCAACAATACGGTGGCCCTGGCCCGCGCCCTGTACCACGAGGGTACCTTTAAAGCGGTGATGTATGACGCCCGCGATACCCTGCACATCGACCGAGTCCAGGCCAGTGACGCGTTTACAGTGCCCAAGCGGTTCCGCATTCCGTACCGTCTGACACCGGCCGCCGAGGGTCGTATGAACGAGAAGATGCATTCCTATTTTGAGGACGGGCGCGATCCCGATGAACATCTGGTGCTGCCAGCGTCAATTATGGTTGAAATTGAGGCGCTCGATCAAATCCACCACACCGGCTGTATCATCTTTGAAGCCCTGCCGAAGAACCTCAAGATCCACAACTACTACAGCCTGCTCGACCCGGCCCGAGAAGCCGAATTCAAGCAGCGGCTGTATAATCTGCTGCAGGCTGTGGGCGATATAACGGGGGTCGGCATCGGTGGCTTTATGAAGATGCCCTACAAGGACAGCCGATTTTTCCAACACCTGGACCACGCTGCGGAACACTTTTACCCCAGGCAGCCTGTGCCGCGTTCCTAGCCCGAAAGGTCTCGTCAGGTTCGGTTCCCAAGGGCCCAGCAGATTGGCCGATATTGGTTTGTGCAGCCCAGTCGCTCAGGCTCAGACCTAGCTTAGCTGGGCCCATTTTTGCTATACTGACGGCAAATTTCCCTAAGGATTTCTATGTACATGGTGCACCCACAATTTGACCCCATCGCGTTCAGCCTGGGGCCTTTGTCCATCCATTGGTACGGCATCATGTACCTGCTCGGTTTTCTGGCCGGCCAGTACCTTGGCATTTGGCGTGCCGGGCGGGATGCCTGGCGCAACTTTAGCGTCGATGAGGTCAAAGACCTGCTCTTCTATATAGTGGTCGGCATTATTATTGGCGGTCGCTTCGGCTATGTGTTTTTTTACCATATGGATCTGTTTTTGCAAAACCCGCTCTACCTATTCAAGATCAATGAAGGCGGCATGAGCTTCCATGGCGGATTTCTCGGCGTGGCCGGCGCAGTGATTCTCTTTGCCCGCAAGACCCATAAGGCAATCTTCAGTGTCGGCGACTTTGTTGCGCCCTTAGTGGCTCCCGGCATCCTGTTGGGCCGCTTTGGCAACTTTCTCAATGGTGAACTGTGGGGCCGCCCGACCGATGTGCCTTGGGCGATGATCTTCCCGCAGGCCGGTGATGCCATCGCCCGGCATCCATCACAGCTCTATCAAATGGCCGGTGAAGGTCTGCTCCTGTTGGTGTTTGTGTGGTGGTGGAGCGCTAAGCCGCGCCCGCGTATGGCGGTCTCCGCGATGTTTATGATCGGCTATGGGCTGTTGCGCACGGCGGCGGAATTTTTCCGTCAACCCGATCAACACATCGGCTATCTGATGGGTGGCTATCTGACCCAGGGCATGTTGCTGAGCCTGCCGATGATTGTAATTGGCGCAGCGATGATGGTCTTCGCCTATCGCCACCCGGTGTTTGATACCTTGGCCACGCCCGATAAAAAATCCGCCGGTGGCAAAAAAAACACCGCGCCCAAAACACGGGCTAAAGCCAAATGAAGCAATATCTCGATCTGTGTCGCCGGATCGTCGATGAGGGTCATTGGATCGCCAATCAACGCACCGGTAAACGCTGCCTAACGGTGATCAATGCTGATTTAGAATACAATGTCGCGGCCAATCAATTGCCGCTGATTACCACCCGCAAAAGCTACTATCGCTCGGCCATCGCCGAGTTTCTCGGTTATATCCGCGGCTATGATAACGCCGCCGATTTTCGTGCCTTAGGCTGTAAAACCTGGGACGCTAATGCCAATGCTAATGCCGCCTGGCTGAGCAACCCCGCACGCCAGGGCACGGACGATATGGGTCGGGTCTATGGCGTGCAGGGACGGGCCTGGGCCAAGTCGGGCGGCGGACAGGTCGATCAACTGCGTAAGATTGTTGACGATCTGCGCCAAGGCATCGATGATCGCGGCGAGATCCTCAGTTTCTATAACCCGGGCGAATTTGAACTCGGTTGCCTGCGACCCTGTATGCACAGCCATACCTTCTCACTGCTCGGTGACACCCTCTATTTGACCAGCTATCAACGCTCCTGTGACGTGCCGCTCGGGCTGAACTTTAATCAGGTTCAGGTGTTTTTTTTCTTGGCCATTATGGCGCAGATTACCGGCCACAAAGCCGGCATGGCGTACCATAAGATCGTCAATGCGCACATCTACGAAGACCAGCTGCCGCTCTTGCGCGATGTCCAACTTAGGCGAGAGCCCTTCGCGTCGCCTAGACTGATTATTAATCCGGAGATTCGTACCCTCGAAGATCTGGAAACCTGGGTCACCCTGGCCGATTTTTCCGTCGAGGGTTACCAACACCACGAGCCCATCTCATACCCCTTTTCCGTCTAAGCAGGCGATCTACCCAGACCGCTCAGCTGTGCTCCGCGGGTACTGGTGCTAGGGCCCATGCTGGCGCAGGAAAGCATTCAAAAAAAATAGGACTCTGTGACATACTGAGTCCACTTGTCTATAAGGTTCTGTCGATTATGTTTCCAAAGGTTCCCAGTTTGGCCGTTACTGACCTCAGTGCGCACATCGATTTAAGTCACCTCAATATCGAATCAACCTCCGATCTGGAAGGCATGTCCAGCTTCCTCGGCCAGCCGCGCGCGAAGAAATCGCTCGAATTCGGCATTGCCATGCGCGGCAGCGGCTACAACCTTTATGTGATGGGCGATGCCGGCACCGGGCGTCAATCGCTGGTGTCCAAATACGTACGCGAACTGGCCGAGACCCAGGCCGCGCCAAGCGAGTGGGCCTATATTAATAACTTTGATACCCCGCGCGAGCCGGAAGCACTGGAGTTGCCCGCCGGGCGGGGCGAGGAGTTAAAGTCGCAGATCAGTCAGTTCGTCAACGACCTGCTCGATACCTTTCCCGCAACCTTTGAAAACCCATCCTATCAGCGCAAGCGCACTGCCATCGAGCGTGACTTTAATCAGAAATACGATGCGGCCATGAAGGTGGTCGAGCGCTTTGCGAATGACAAGGAGGTCGCCGTGGTCTCCGATGGCGGCTCGGTGCTGCTCTTACCGATCGTCGATGGCCAAGCCTTGGATGACACCGAATTCGCCCAGTTACCGGAAGAACGGCGCAGCGAATTCCAGAGCCGAATCAATAAGATCGAAGAGTATCTCAATGAACAGGTATTAGAACTGCCGACCTGGCGGCGCAAGAGTTCGGAGGCGTTCCGCCAGCTGACCCTGGAAACGGTGCAACAGGCGATCAAACCGCTGTTGAAAGACCTCGAGGTTAAAAACCAGAGCCTACTCTCGGTACTGCGCTTTTTTCGCTCGGTGAAAAACAATTTGCCGCCGCTGATCATCGATCTGTTTGCCGACGAGGCGACGGCTGAAAGCCGTACCGAGCAGGAAAACCGGCAAATGCTGGAACATTGGCTCAAGCCGAATCTGATGATGCATCACGATATCAACAATGGCGCGCCGGTGGTCTATGAAATGTTACCCACCTACCAAAACCTGTTCGGCCGAATCGAGTATTCAACCCAACAGGGCTTGCCGATCACCAACTACCAGCTGATTCGACCCGGCAGCCTGCTTAAGTCTAATGGCGGTTATCTGATTCTCGATGCCGAAAAGCTGCTCCAAGAGCCGTTCGCCTGGGACGCACTCAAACTGGCGCTAAAGACCAAAGAATTGAAGATGGAATCGCCCTTTATCGATGCCACTCTTATGCCCACCGTCACGCTAAGTCCGCAGTCGATAAAGCTCAATATAAAAGTGATCCTGCTGGGCTCGCGTGATATCTATTATCAGCTGCAGGAGTGGGATCCGGAGTTTATGGAGTTGTTTCGGGTGCCGGTCGATTTCGACAGCTTTATTCCGCGCACGCGCGATAATATCGACAACCTTATTTTGCGCATCAAAGACTACGGCGAAGAAAAGGGTTTTCGCCCCCTGAGTAAGAATGCCCTGGTGCGCCTGATCGAGTTTAGCCTACGCGAAGCCGAACACCAGCATAGATTGTCGGCCCAAGTCGTCAAGGTGTTCAAGGTGTTTGCCGAGGCCGACTTTATCTGCCGCCATCAAGACGATCGGTTGATCGACGCGCACCATATTACCGAAGCCCTGGCTGCGGCGGAATACCGCAATGGCCGGATCGCCGATCAGATGCTCATGGAGATCGAAGAGGGCACCATCCTGATCGACACTGCGGGCGAGCGGGTCGGCTGTGTCAACGGTCTAACGGTGATGGAGATCGGTGAAAGCCACTTCGGTTCGCCGGCGCGCATTACCGCCACAGTGCATGTTGGTGGCAAGGGCGTGGTCGATATCGAGCGCGAAGTCGAGTTGGGTCAGTCCTTGCACAGCAAGGGCGTGATGATATTGAGCGGTTTTCTGGGGCATGAATTTGGCCGAACTTTTCCCCTGACGCTCTCGTCCCATATCGCCATGGAGCAAAGTTATGGCTATATCGATGGCGACAGCGCCACAGTGGCAGAATACTGCTCGCTGATGTCCGCCATCACCCGTCTGCCGGTGCGGCAGAATTTGGCGATCACCGGATCGATGAATCAGCTCGGCGAGGTGCAGGCCATCGGCGGGGTCAATGAAAAGATCGAAGGGTTCTTTAAGCTCTGCGCTCTGCGCGGTCTAACCGGTGAGCATGGCGTGATCGTACCCCAAGACAACGTTAAACATCTGATGCTGCAACAGTGTGTGATCGATGCGGTGGCCGCCGGCCAATTCACTATCTATGCGGTCAAACATGTCTATGAAGCGCTGCATTTGTTGACCGACTGTGAGCCGGGCCAGGCCGATCTTAAGGGCGATTTTCCAGCCGAGAGCTTGAACGGTAAGGCACAGTTGGCCCTGAAGACGCTCTATGAGTTGTATCAGGAAACCGATGAAGAATAGGGCACACCGGTTGGTGCGCCCCAGGACCGATAGTCGTTAGAACAGGCTGTCGAGTCCGACCTTCATGCTCAGGCCGACGCTCAAGCCGCTATATGAAGCATCGGCATTGAGTAAATAACCGGCTTCCATGGCAAAGAGTACATGTTTTTCCAAGGCCGTGGGGATATTGGCATCGGTAAAGAGATAGGTGCCAAAGCCGTCGGTGCCGTACATCAGGTCGATACCGTAGCTGAAACTTTCCGAATGATTCAGGGCCGAATTGGCGCCGAGGCTTACATAGGTATTATCGCCAATGCCTCCGCGCAGTCGAAACGACAGGTCGCGGCTCAACCCCGACTCGAAGTTCATACCGATATTGAACGCCGACGCGGTATCACCCAAAACGCCAAAGCTGGCCTGGCCGAGGACAAGTTGATTACGGTGCAGATAACTGATTTCTTCTATATAGTCGCCCTCATTAATCAGCGCTTTGGCCAAATTGTAATGATCGGAGCGGGCTATTTCGCCTCGTGCGGTGTCGCCATCGTTAGCCGTGATACGGATCCGGCCGATCATTTCGCGGAAGGATTTATCGGCGTCGATCGGTTTGATGTCCTTGTATACTGCAAAGTAGGAACCTGGCACCACACCGACCTTGCGGCCTAAGTTAATGGCAACCTTATTGTCTAGTTTTGACACTATTTGACCACGGGTCGATACTTTTTGGTCAGTCAATTCCACCCAGTCGTTATTGCCAATGGTCATGCGCCCGAGTTGAATTTGGCCGATCGAATAGATCGAGCTAATTTCAGTAATTTCGATAATCCCGGTCTGCTCATCGACGAAGCCATAACTATCTCCGGAACTATTTTTGATCTCAGTGCCACGACGAAAGGTACGGAATATTTGGCCCAATTGGACATCGGCGTTTGTGCCCAGATCGAAATATACTTGATTCCTGGTAACCTTGACCACTGATCCCAGTTCACGAAACTCGCGTTTTAGCATCAACGGCAGTTCGTAATTAAGCTGCGCGAGCAACGCGGTTAACTCTTTGTACTTAAATTCTAAAGCTCTTTGGATGGTCAGTGTGCCGCTCTCAACATCATAGAGTGAAACCGTCACCGTCGCCCTACGGCGTTTGGGCGTATAAAGGGTAACGATCGCTAGGGAAGGTAGATTTGCCTTGCTGGCAGCCTCCATCATCGCCCCGATGGCATCCTCCGAATTCGGGCGCATGGCGGTTTTGGCGCTGGAGACCTCATAGTCTTGCAAACGATCGAGGGCGCTGGTGGCGATCAGCCGTAAATCGGGCCGGGAGCCCAAATTGTCATCGGACAGATCGGTGACAAGTAGAACATTGCCAGCCGCCAGCAGCGTACCCGACAAAAAAACCGTTAATAAAGCTAACCATCTGAGATTCATCAGTCTTTCCTTCCATTCATTCATTCATTTCAATTTGCTCAGTATACACCAAAATCACAGCCCCGAACGCCTAATCCTGAGCGCAGGAAGCCATCATTCACAGCGCGAGGGTTCCCGCGGGGTCTTGGGCTCAAACGGACTTGAAGGTCTTAGCGCCGCTCCGTCAAGCCAACCCCCAACGGAATCAACACCAGCACCAGCGACAAGGCGATCACCCCAGACCAGCCCCAGTGCTGATAGAGTAGACCATTCAGGCTAATTCCCAACCAGCCACCGACATAATAGAACAATACATAGAGCGCATTGGCTCGGCCATGGCCACTGTTCACGCAACGATTGAGTGCACCCACAGCAGCGGCGTGAACACAAAAAAAGCCGGCGCATACGGCGGTGAGGCCCACAATAACCGCAATCAACGACGCCAGTTGCAGTATTAACAAGGCCAGCAGCAGCACCAGACTGCCGGCTACCAAGGTCACCCGACTGCCAAAGCGCAGGCTCAACCGACCGGCGAGCGGGGCCATAAAGATGCCCATAATGTAAACCAAATAGAGCGTCGTGATGGCTTCGGTCGACCAGCCAAAGGGTGCGTCCGCCAGGCGAAAGGGCAGGTAATTAAAGACCGACGAAAAGACCGCAAAACTGCCCGCGGCACAGATAAAATATCGTACCAACGGCCATTGCCCCAACAGTTGTCGATAGCTGATCGAAATGGCGGAATGATGGCCTGTTCGGCCCGGCTTAGGCAGGCCGATCACCGCGACCAGGGTGGTCATCAGCGTTAACATGGCGGTGGCAATGAAGGCATAACGCCAATCATTGGCCGGGAACATCCAGCCGCCCATCAGACGACCGCCCAGGCCACCCAGCACCGTTGCGGCAACATAGGAGCCCATCACGACACTGAGCTTTTCAATCGGTAAGGTCTTGCCCAGGTAGGCGGCGATCGAGGTGGTCAGAGCCGGGATAAAGAGGCCTTGAACGAAGCGCGCGGCAATCAATACCGGGAAGCTATCGGTCAGAGCACAGACCAGTCCGGCCCCGGCCACGACCAGGCCCCCGACCAAGATAATCGGCTGAATCGGCCAACGATCGACCAGCAGACCAAAGGGCAGATTGGCCAACGCCATGCCCAGTATCACCGCCGACACGGCCCAGGAGACGCCAGCAATATCGATACCAAACTCGGCTTGCACCATCGGCAGAACCGGTTGCGCCAAATATACATTGGTAAAGGCGGCCGAAACCAGGGCAAACACCATCAATTGCAGACGCAGGTAGGGCAGGGCAGGCATGGGCGGCTAATGTAATAAGGAAGCCGCACTCTACCATAGCCGGGCCGGGCGTGATGTCGATCTTTTGTCCTCTGCCCAGCAGCCGGCCTCTACGCTATAAACAGCCTCTGCGCCATACCGGACTGGCGCGCACTTGAAGACCTCGCTGCTGGGGCCAGTGCGGGGCGAGGACTGAGCCCGGGAGGGTGTCTGAATTGGACCGTTCAATTCAGTTCAATTCAGTTCAATCTATTTTAATTCAGTTCAACAGCAACGATAGCGCCGCTCCGGTCGACCCACCTGACCGTAGCTGACTTCCGCTACAATCTCCTGGGTGCTGACCAAGTATTCCAGATAACGTCGAGCGGTGGTGCGCGATGCGCCAATCTCGACGCCCAGCTCCTCGGCATTGAGATGCTTTATGCGTTGTATTCGGTCACGCACCTTATCGAGTGTTAGCGCATCAATACCCTTAGGTGGGCGCAACGACTTGCCCTGGCCAGACACATCATTGATCGGCATCAGAGCATCAACCTGGTCCTGCTGGATCAACTGCAATTGATTGAGCCGCGCCAAGTGTTTGCTGTAACGGTGGATAGCGTCCTCGAGTCGATCGAATGCCAGGGGTTTCAAAATATACTCAAACACCCCGGCGTGCAGAGCCGTGCGCAGGGTTTCCACCTCTTTTGCGGCGGTGATCAGGATGACATCGACCTGTTGATTGGCCATACGCCACTGACGTAAGAGTTCCAGGCCGTTGCCGTCGGGCAGGTGGACATCGAGCAGGACCAGTTGGGGCGCAAAGACATCGATAAGATCCTGAGCTTCCTGCACCGAATGGGCGATGCCGCACAGTTCAGTATTGGCGATGCGCTGCAAAAATCGCCGCTGGATCTCGACATTTTGGGGATCGTCTTCAACGATCGCGATTCGTAACGGCTCGACCATGATAGAGAGTTAACCTTTTTTATTATTTTTCGGTATATATAAGATAAAACGGGTCCCGTTTGGGGTGACATTTTCCATATGGATGGTGCCACCACACTGCTGCATTATCGTCTGGATCAGATAGAGGCCGTAGCCGTGGTCACCGCCACCCTTGCTGGAAAAACCCTTGGCAAATATCTTGCTTTGCATCAACTCCGGTATGCCTTCACCCTCGTCTTGCACTTCCACTATCACATCGTTACCCATATCGGTCAAACTGACGTAGACCCGACCGCCGATTCCGGTGAATTGTCGTGTGGCCTCGAAGGCATTTTCAATCAGATTGCCTAGGATAGACGCCAATTGGTCTTGTGTCAGGGTCAGGGGCAGATCGGTCAGATGACTTTCCGGGTCGATTACCAGATTCAAGCCCAGTTCCTTGGCACGATTGAACATGCCCAATAAGCAGCCAGCGATCACCGGGTCCGGTGTGGCGTTGAGCAACAGCTCTAACAGGTCCTGATGATCACTGGTCTCTCGCCCGATCAGGGCCAGGGCCTCCTGTTTGGCGTCAAGCTGGATCAGCCCGGAGATGGTGTGCAGTTTATTGGAGTATTCGTGCGCCTGACTGCGCAGGGTCTCGGCATACTGCTCGATTTTGGTCAACTGCTGACTGATCAGATCAACCTCGTTACGCGGGCGGAAACTCGATACCGCGCCGATAATGTCATCGCCCTGCATTACCGGTAACCGGTTAACAATCATCTGCTTGCCGCGCAGCCAGACTTCCAAGTCGAACTGCGGCGCACCGGTTTCTAACATGGCCATCAGACCCGAATCGGGCAAAACAGAGTCAATCGGTTCACCTTCCAATATCGCATCGGGTGACAGCCCGAGTGTTTCAATGGCTTTGCGGTTAAAGGTGGTAATATGCCCGGCGCGATTAATCGCAATAATACCTTCGCGCACCGACTGCAGGGTGGCATCGCGTTCGGTAAAGAGACGCGCAATCTGGTCCGGTTCCAGGCCCAAAATTTCCCGTTTGAGCCGCCGGGCAATGGTGATGGCAAAGAACACGCTGCCGCCCATCGCCAAGAGCAGCACCCCGGCCAACCAGACCGAATAACGTGCAATAGTGGCGTCGACCTGGTCTAAGGAATAGCCGACCGACACGATGCCAATGATTTTTTCCCCGCTCAGGTCGTAGACCGGGGCTTTACCGCGCATCGAATAGCCCAGGCTGCCTTTCGCCTTATCGATATAGCCGACGCCCTGAATCAGCGCTGGGGTGCCCTCATCACCATCATCATCGGCCATCGACTTGCCCAGTTTGGCGCTATTGGGATGCGCCAAGCGAATGCCATTGTGGTCCCCGATAACAATAAAGAGCGCCTCATTGGTGGCCGCCAAATTTTTAGCAAAGCTATTCAGACCCGGCATATCGCGCTGCTCAATGCCGAGGATAACGGTGGGCGTCAGCGCCACGGTTTTGGCGACATTGAGCGCGCGATGACCGATCTCCTGATCCAGCGAGCGCGCCAAGTTGAGCCAGGCAAAACCACCGATCAGGATCGCCTGGACCACAGACAGCAGACACAGCACACTGATCAGGCGGGTATTGAGTTTGAGCTTACGATAACGGCCGCGGGGTAACTTCATGGCGTAGGGCTTTGGCTTAGGGGAAAACCCGAGTCTAGCAAAAAGGTCTCATAACGGCCGTGAACAATATGAACAAAATGACCACAAAGGTCTTTATGCAATCAACGCACTTAAGCTGTTGCCGGCCCCGGTACCGGCCTATGCTCGGCCAGTCCGGTTGGCTCACTAGGAGATCACCGGCTCAAATAAAAACAACAACCTACGCAACTTTAAGGAACCACAATGAATTCAAAACGTACCCTGACAACTGTTCTGGCCGCGGCATTGAGCCTCTCGGCCAGCCTGGCCGTGGCTTGGGAGCCATCCGGCAAAGTCGATTGTATTTCACCATCCGGCCCAGGCGGCGGTTGGGACTTTACTTGCCGCAGCGTGGGTAAGATCCTCGCCGAACTTGACCTGATCCCCGGTTCAATGCAGACCACCAATATGGCCGGCGCGGGCGGCGGTGTTGCCTTTGCTCATGTCATCGGTAAGCGCGGCAGTGACAACCAACTATTAGTCGCAGCCTCTACCGCCACCACCACGCGTCTGGCCCAGGGTCAGTACACTGGCATGAACGCTGGCATGGTTAAGTGGGTCGGTGCATTAGGCGCGGATTATGGCGTTATCGCCGTGGCCAAAGATTCCAAATACCAGAACCTGAATGAGCTGATGGACGCCCTTAAGGCCGATCCACGCGCGGTCAAGTTTTCCGGCGGTTCAGCCAATGGCGGCTGGGACCATCTTAAAGTTCTGATTGCAGCCAAGGCTGCCGGTGTTGAAAGCTTGCCGAGCATCGCATACCTGTCGTACAACAATGGCGGCGAAGCCATTACTCAGGTCGTTGGCGGACACGTTGATGCCTTCACCGGTGACATCTCTGAAGCAGCTGGTTTCTGGGAATCGGGCGATCTGCGTCTATTGGCTGTGTTGAGTGAAACCCGTTTGCCGGGCAAGTTTGGCACAATCCCAACCGCTCGCGAACAGGGTATTGATGCTCTGGGTCCAAACTGGCGCGGATTCTATATGCCGAAAGACTCCGATGCTGGCGCGCAAAAATACTGGGTTCAGGCCATCGAAACCCTGTATGGCTCGCCTGAGTGGGAAGCGACTATGGCCAAGAATGGCCTGATACCCTTCCATCCGAAAGCAGACGAGTTCGAAGCCTTTGTAACCCAGCAGGTTGCCGATATCGAAGCACTTTCACGTGAAATTGGTCTGCTAAAATGACATCAATTGGGGATCGACTGCTAGGTCTTTCCCTGTTGATTCTCGCCCTAGCCTATGGCTGGGGCGCTCAACAGTGGCCTGAACCCTTTGGCGGCAGTGAGACAGTTGGGCCGGAAACCTTTCCCACCCTGCTGTCGATTATACTGGCCCTGGCCAGCATCTATATGATGATCAAACCCGACCCGGATGCCGACTGGCCACCGCGTAAAACCTTGCTCGAACTGGCGATGGCCATCCTAGCGCTATTTATCTATGCGCTGCTGATCGAACCAGTCGGCTTTATTTTAACCACCCTAGTCTGTGTCGCATTCTTGGCCTGGCGCATGGGGGCGGCTCTTAAACCGGCGCTAATGATTGCCACTGTGGGTGCCATTGTGGTCTACCTGCTATTCAATAACCTCCTAGATTTACCGCTGCCGTTGGGCCTGTTGGAGTTTAACTGATGGAAACCTTTAGTTTTCTTATGGACGGTTTTGCGGTTGCCCTAACGCCGCAAAATCTGCTCTTTGCCCTGGTCGGGGCTTTTGTCGGCACCCTCATTGGTGCCTTACCTGGCCTCGGTCCCGCCAATGGCGTAGCCATCCTGATTCCGCTCGCCTTTTCTCTGGCCTTGCCGGTTGAAACGGCCATGATCCTACTGACGTCGGTCTACGCGGGCGCCATGTATGGCGGCCGGATCTCATCGATCCTGCTCAATATTCCCGGCGATGAACCGGCCATGATGACCTGCCTGGACGGCTACCCGATGGCGAGAAACGGCAAGGCAGCAGAAGCCTTAGCCATTTCCGCCATTGCATCCTTTGTCGGCGGTGTGATGGGTACCATCGGACTAATCTTTCTGGCACCGATATTGGCCCGTTTTGCCCTTAGCTTTGGTCCGGCGGAATATTTCGCTCTGTTTATGTTGGCCTTTGCCACCCTGGGCGGTATTACGGGTAAAAATACCGGCAAGACTATTATTGCGGCCGCCATTGGTCTGATGATCTCAACCGTCGGTTTGGATATTTCCACCGGTACTCAGCGCTATACCTTCGGCATTCTCAAGCTCTATGAAGGCATCGACTTTATTCTCGCCATCGTCGGCCTCTTTGCCATTTCTGAGTTGCTGTTTTTTGTTGAACATCGAGTCAAGGGTCCGGCGCCAAAAATCATTGTCGGCAAGCTGTCCTTGTCGTTTAAAGAGATTATGGCCCTGGTACCGAGCACTCTACGCGGTGGCCTGCTCGGCTTTGTGGCCGGGGTATTGCCTGGAGCCGGGGCGTCGCTGGGTAGCTTTATCAGCTACACGCTGGAAAAGAGAATAGTCGGCGCTAAGGGCTTTTTTGGTCGCGGGGACCCGCGCGGTGTAGCCGCACCTGAGGCCGGCAACAATGGTGCCTCCTCCGGCGCCCTGGTGCCCATGCTTACCTTGGGTGTGCCCGGCAGTGGCACCACCGCCGTGCTCCTGGCCATGCTGATATCGCTCAATGTGACGCCCGGACCGCTGATGTTCACCCAGCATGCCGACGTCGTTTGGGGCATTATTGCGGCGCTATTGATCGGCAATTTCTTACTCCTGCTGCTAAATATTCCGATGATCGGCATCTTCGTTAAACTGCTCTCGGTGCCGACCCACTATCTGTTACCCATGGTCACCATGGTGGCGTTTGTGGGCATCTACTCGGTCAGCCACAGTCCCTTCGATCTGCAATTCATGGTCGCTTTCGGTATTCTCGGTTATCTTTTGCGCAAACTTGATATTCCGCTGGTACCGATCATCCTCGGCTTACTGCTCGGCCCGGAGATGGAGAAAAACCTCAGCCACGCGCTAATTATCTCCGACGGTCAATGGGGTATTTTGTGGGGCAGTCCGCTGGCCATCAGCATTTGGGCTATTGCCGCCGCCGGTCTGGTGTTGCCCTATATCTTTGGCGCCAGAATCCGCAAACAGATGGTTGCCAAAAAGGCTCTCGACGAGGTGCCAGAAAGCGACTAACCGTCAGCGAGATCCATACCTATAAAAAAAGCCGATGTTGTCTCATCGGCTTTTTTTTTTGCTTCTTTCTTGTCTTCGTCGAGCGCAGGTTAACAAGGGCCGGACGACGGCAGTTTTTAACAATGGCCAGTATCCTATTGCTTGGCTACCTGTCAGAGTAGGTCCATCAGCCATAGCGCCACCGTGAGACTTTGAACGGTCGACTGCAAGCCGAAAAGTAGCGTCTAAAAGACGGCTACGGTGACTCCTACCTACACCACCCCCGACAATCATATTTTTACTTGCATTCAAACTGCTTTGGCCTAGGATCGAGCGAGTCTTCTGAGCCTCAGCGACCCAATCAAATGACCCGAAGCGACGACATGCACGACGAAATCAGCCACTTTGAACAGAGCGAAATCAAGGCCTATATCGAAAAACACCATACCGCCATGTTAACGGTGATGTTTACCGATATCGAAAACTACACCGACCTAACCGAACGCCAGGGCGATGCCTACGTCGCCCAACTACGCCAACATCACGATCAGCTGTTGCAGTCCATTATCGAGCAGGACGGCTCCGGCATGGTGGTTAAGTTTATTGGCGATGCGGTGATGGCGGTTTTTTCCGAACCCTCGATGAGCGTAAAACGTGCCATTGCCATTCAACAGGGTGTCGATGCGTTTAACCGGGATCACCCCGAATTTGAAAATATAGCGGTACGGATCGGCCTGCATGTCGGCCAAATCGCGGTCGAAGATCAGGTCCAAATGGACATCTTTGGCCGCCATGTCAACCGCGCCGCTCGAGTCGAGTCGTTGGCCGCGGGTGGCCAAATTCTGGCAACTTACCCAGTATGGGACAGTGCCAAGGGCTGGATTGCCGCAAGTGATGAAATCAAGTTCAAGGCCCACGGTGCTTATCGTTTAAAGGGCATCCCGGATCCGGTCGACATCTATGAAGTCTATTTGCCGAGCCGAGGCCAGCCAGTGGCACCTAAAAAGGGTCGAGTCAGCCGCTACAGTCAGCGGTTAAAATGGCTCAATCTGGCCATCGTCGCGCTGTTGTTGGTTTTTGTCGGGGCTCAGTATCTGACTCAACAAGAGTTGGCACTGAAAACCGAAGTCAGTGCCCCGGTCTATATCGGGGATCAACTCATAGAATGGGGCGAGGCGGATGCAGAAGGCTACCGGGAGGTCATTAATGATTTGCCACTGGGCGATTATTGGCTCCGCTACCAGGTATCCTCGCAACTGGCCTATGCTGCGCCGCTAGCCCTTGAACGGAAAAGGACCCGCCTGGTGCCAGAGTTTCAGGAATACGCGCTGCCGTCGTTAAAGTTCCGTCAGCCGATGGCCAGGCCAGCGGCCAGCACTGAACGGGCGTTCAGCTTCGCCATCAGCGGGCTCGAATCGATCAGCGGGAAATGGCGTCTAACCGTCAGCAGCGCGACGCTGGCCAATGGCCAAGTCAGTTACAGTGTTACTTGGCTGGTTGAGGTCAGCGCGCCAAACGCCCAGTCGTTCAGTGGTCAGACCCAGCTTGATCATCAACCGGGCGACTCGATGGTGCGCTTCGCGCCGCTGCCAGTGGCCGACTATGGCAGCTTGCAGCTGTCACTCGATGGCTTCGTCGCCCAAGACCTGATCGACCTCGCTTTAAAATGGGAATATCCGGGCTAAAGCCCGGGTAGAGGGCGACTAACGTGGCGCAACAACGGCGCGCAACGCGGATCAGTCGTGGTGCACGCCGCCCTTGCCGTGTACATGGCCATGACTGAGTTCATCGCTGGACGCTGCCCGAACCGAGACAATCTCGATGGCAAAGGTCAGCGTTTTCCCGGCCAAGGGATGGTTCATATCGCAATCCACATTAAACCGACCCACCTTGACGATCGTGACCTGCTTGCGACCCTGGTTCGACTCGACTGTTGCGGTCATGCCCGGCAGCCACTTGCGCGCGCCTTGTAGATGTTTGATGGGGATTCGCTGCAACGCATCGGCTTGAATTTCACCATAAGCCTGCAACGGCGTCAGGCTGACATCAACCTTATCACCCTGGGTCTTACCCAACAGGGCCGACTCAACCCCGGCCAGCATATTGTTATGACCGATCAGAATGGTCATTGGCTCGCCGCTGTGGCTGCTTTCGATCTCGGTTGCGCCTTCACTCATAACATAGTGAAACTCAACCACGGAATTATTGCTGATTAACATAGGGTGTCTTCTCTGGAGTTTTGGCAATGGATGGTGGTGATTGTCGCCGTTCCGGGTAGGGCTTGGCAACTGCCATTGTTGCGGCCATCAAGCGTGGCCGGCCCAAGCATCGACTGAAAAATGGCGCCAAGCGGCAGAATTATGGTGACCCGGGGTCTACACTTATAATATCGAGGTAACCCAGTTGCGCAGCACGACTGGGGGCCCATCGAGAACAGAAACCTTTTTATGCGTCTATCAGGGATTGGAAACTATGTCCGGACTACAGTTTAAGGTTGGAGGGCTTTTATTGTTGGCCGTGGGTTTGGCCGTCTTGGTATTGGGCGGCTATATTATCTATACCGCCTGGGATTCCAATGCCCGATTCAATCAGATCGGCCTCGGCGGACTGGTCGCAGATCTTGTCCACGCCATGGGGGCGACTGTATCTGGACCCTTCCAACGGGGTGGCATCTTAATCGGGATCGGTGCGGTCGTCGCAACCTTTGGCTTCTACCTATTAGCCAAGGTAAAAAAAATAGCCCCGCGGTTTTAGCGCGGCCTGTCCGACCTAATTAAGCGGCCAAATGCCACAGGCTAAGGTCGAAGAGCCGATGCTGCGCTGAAAGGGGCAAGTTGGGCAAGGTAGTTGGGCAAGATAGTTGGCCAAGATAGTTGGCCCGGCCTTGAGTGGGCCATTCGACTTTTTTTTTGCCGCTACTTCAAATAGACACCATCCATTAACCAGGCATCACGCTGGATGGCATTTATTTTACTGTGCCCCCAAATATGCTCCGCCTTGGACATGGATGATGAACCTGACGAATCCAAGCCCGATACTTAAACGACCCCAAACCCGATACTTAAACGACCCCAAACCCGATACTTAAACGACTCCAAACCCGGTACTTAGACGAATCCAAACCCGGTACTTAGACGAATCCAAACCCGGTACTTAGGCGACCCCGTAACGGTACTAATTTCAACTAAAAAAACAACTCCGAGTTCTTCCTCATTCAAATTGACAATATCCTAACGGGGGTTGAATATGACTGTAGTGCCTGCGCTTGCTGGCCATATTTTAGCTGTCCATATACCGCTCCTTTAAAACCGCGTTGGCGGTGAAATAAGCAGCTACACCGTTCGGAGAATCACTTGAAAATTTCACAGATATCCATGGCTTGTCAAATCAACCTGCTGACCCAGACCAGAGGCACAACAGTATGAAGACGCTGAACATTTACGACCGTCTCAACGCATCGGCGCTTATGCTGGTGTCGCCGGAATGGTCCAAAGTCAAGGCGGCGCAAAAGGCGGCTTCGTCCTTCGAGACACCGCAGGTGACCATCCCGACCGAAATCCGGACGCTCGCCGGGCGCAGCATCCGCCTTGCCGAGGCCGGGCCAATGGACGCTCCCTTGGTCGTGCTGCTCAGTCCATTCCCGGAGAGCATCCTGACCTTTGCCGGGTCCTGGCAAGCCCTGACGGCAGAGTTCCATGTAATCGCCATCGATCTGCCCGGCTTCGGAGCTTCCGAAGGCGACCGTCATGACATGTCGCCGATTGCGCAGGGCAACCATTTGGCCGCGATATTCGAGGAACTCGACCTCCATGATATCCATCTCGTTGGACCCGATGTCGGCATGGGCGCAGCACTGGCTTACGCCATCCATCATAAACATCGCTTGTCGAGCCTGGTGGTCGGCCATGGACCGGGTGCTCCAGGGCCGTTCAAACTGGCGCGCATGATCAGCATCCTCGCCGCCTCTGGCTTTATGCGCTCGGCAACGGCCCTGCTCGGTGCCGGGCCGCTCCTGGCATTCACCGCGAAGCTCGGAGCGATCCGGCACCGCTCAAACGCCACTCAGGTCGACGACTATAAACGGGCCTATTCCGGCCGAGCCGCTGAGGTCATTCACTGGTTCGAAGGCTTACGCGCCAATGCGACCAAACTGGCTGAACGCGTCAGCGAGATCGACATTCCAACGCTAGTCTTCTGGGGCGATCTCGACGTCATGTTCGATGTTAGCAATGCCCACCGCCTCGACGAAGCCCTGCCCAAGAGTAAGATTGAGATCTTGCCCGAAGCGGGTCACCTCTCCTGGTCCGACCAGCCCGGACGCTTCGGGTCGATGATCACCGACTGGGTCAAGGCCGACCACAAGAAGCTCTAGTAACGCTGCACCTTTGTCACTGTAGAGAGCAGCTAGGCAGAGCGGGTAGTCAGCATCAGAAAGTACGGGTGTGGATAATTCTGTGGCACCCATTGCTGATTCGCAGCCAATGGGATCCCCGCTCCAACCGGACCGATATCGGCTTAAGTTCAGCCCAAATCAATCCGCTCGCCGTCGATCTTGACTTCCTTTTTCGCGGTAATGGTGGTGCGTTCGCTGCGCGCCACCCATTGTTTGTGGACTCGCTGAAACCAGCGATCGGCCTGGGTGTTTTTACTGTCGAGGATGCGTTCAAACTGTTGATGAAACAGGGTGAATTCCTGCTTCGCGCTGCGATGAATTTTCTCGGCGGTCACGTCCAACTTTTCAGCGACCACCGTCATCTTAAGGGCGAGTTGTTTAAACAGGCCAAATTGAAATTCGGCGGCGACGGCTTTTAGGGCTAACGAGCGGGTTTCAACGGCAAAGGATTCGGTGCTGTCGAAGCGCATCGAGGCGGCCGCCACAACCAATTCACCGGGCACTTGCAAGCGCTGGCTGCGCTTATCTTGCGCGGTCAGTACCGCGGTCAGATAAAACAGTGGGCCATCGATCAGTAGCGCGACCCGATCGCCCACGCCCGGTTGCAGCAAACAGCTGGCGGCCAGCTCCGCGGCCAGTAAGCCTTGGTCGGTGCGCACCCGGGCGCCGGTGTCGGTTAACAGCACCACCTCACCTAAGATCATGCCATTGCCGGCGGGCCAGACGCTGGGCAGTTCGTGGACGTTGGTCATCTGCATCTCCTTCACGAGGGCGCCAATACTTTGGTTTGGGCCGGTTTAATGGTGGCACCCACGCCATTGGCGGGCATCGCGTTCTGCATGGTCATATCGGTGATCCGGGTACCCGGCTGACCTTCGATCATTACCTTCATACTGCCCTTGGAATGGCGGCATTCGCCCATCATCTTGCTCGATACCACTCCACCGGCGACACCGGCGTTATCACCGGCGCTCATGGTCACTTTGGTTTTCAAGCTGTGGGCCGGGGAATTGGCGATCATCACCTTTTTTGAGGCAGAACCCGGGTCGCCCATTGTGCTTTGGGCCATGTTGGGAAAAGGCATCGGCACCGGACCTGCGGGCGGGATCGGCATTTTGCAGACATCGGGCATGGCCATACTCATGGCGCCCATCTGGGTATTTAAAAACATAGACTTCTCCTCTGATGCCGCTGCGCGACATCGCTGCGCCGATTAAACTTTAAATTTTTGCGCGGCGACCCGCTTCGGGTCGACCGCCTTGGCTTTTTCACGATTGGCGCCGAACCAAACCGTCTTATGATCGATCACCTCAAACAGATCGGCCCCGTCCAGCTTAGCATCCAAAAACATGGCGTCGTGTAAGTTGGCAAAGGACAGATCGGCATAGACCAGATGCGCCTCGGTAAAGTCCGCACCCTTGGCCTGTAACGCCGGCATGATCGCCATTTCCAGGTACGCTTTTTGGAAACTGGCCAATTCCACCTTGGCGCCTTGCCAAACGGTCTGCGGCAAATGGCCGTGGCTGAAGTCGGCGCCAACCAGATCACAATCGGCGAAGCCACTGTTATCGGCCACTACCCGTTGAAAGCTGGCCCTGTTAAGGCCGCAGCCTTTAAAGGTGCTTTTGCTTAACAGCGCATCGGCAAAGCTAACGGCGTGAAAGGAACACTCAATAAACAAACTGCCGATCATCTCCACCTCATGCCAGCTGATGCTGTCGATGGTGCTCTTCCAGTAGGATTGCTCATGAGCACTCGCGCCTTGGACATGCACTCGGCTGAGGGTCGATTCATTCATGCCCCAGCGCATCAGGGTCGCACCCGAACAGTCCAGGTCGGCCACTGCGCATTCACTGAACGACTGCTGCGACAGATCGGCCCGTTGCCAATCGATCTGGCTAACGACCGACTGCGCCAAGGACGAACCCATCCAGATACTGTCGGGGCTGAGAACATTGTGTAACTTACAGCTGGCGAAGTTAGCGTCGCTAAAGTCGGCACCGGCGGCGTGCACATTGTTAAACTGGCAACGCTCGAAGACCGCGCCCTGGGCCAGAAAACCGCTCAGATCGGCATCATTAAAATTGCAGTCGATAAAGCTGGCAAAGCGACAATCGGTGCCGTTTAGCACCGCCCCGGAAAAATCGCAGTGGTCAAAAATGCCGCCGGCCAGGTCAGTGCCGCTCAGGGTAACGCGCTTGAAACTGGCCCGATCGAATTCGCGGCCGTCCTTCACATAGGCGGTTAGCCACTGGCCCGGTTGGATGTCGGCCGCCTCGACGGTCGCGGCTGCGTCTTGTTTGGCTACGTCTGGCTTAGTCGGTTCAGTGCTCACGGTTGCCAGTCCTCAAACAGGGTATTCAATGTATGGGCGCGACTGAAATCGCATTCGACAAAGGTCGCGTGTTGAAAATCGCTTTCAAACAGGTCGCTGCGCGCGAAGCTGATGTGGTCAAGCCGACTGCCCAGCCAGACATTTTGCGTTAACAGGCTCTCACTGAGATCACAGCCGGTCAGTCGGGCGTTGAGCCAGGTGACATTGGCCGCCTGGCACTTATTCAGCCGGCAGTTGAGCAGGGTTGCTGCCATAAAGTTGCTCGCCTCGAACAGGCAGGCGTTAAAGATGCAGGCGGTCAGGTCGGTGTCGGCAAAGTTGGCCGAATTCAAATCCACTGTGTCAAAGCGTAGATTGTGCTGCGGGGTAAAACAATAGCAGCGCAGGTTGGTCCAATTGGCATCGGTCACCACCAGGTCGTCGAGGGTGCAATCGGTTAGGGTCAGGCCCTCGGCCGGTGACTGCTCGAAGCTACTGTTATTGAGCCAGCAGGCTTGGAAGTCGGCACCGGTCAGGGTGGTGCCGGTCCAGCGTGAGGCTGGCAGTTGGCAGGTTTCCCAGACGGACTGGGGCAGTTCGCACTCGCTCACCTGGAGTTGCTCGAACTGACTCTCGACCATGCTCATGGCCGCACCCCGACAGCGCTGCAACTGAAGATTGCTGGCCGACACCTGCTGCCATACGGCCGCGTCCACCTGACAGTCCAGCCAACGGTTGTTGCTCAGCTCAACCTCGATAAATTGGCTGTTACTAAATTCACAGTGCTCAAACACACAGTCGACCCAGACCGAGGTCTGCAGCACCAGTTGATTAAACAGGCAGTTGCGAAAGGTGCACCGGCTAAAGCGACACTGAGTCAACTGACTGGTGCTAAAGTCAACATTTTCGAGCGTTAGGCCCGTCAGGTTGAGCTCGTTCAATTGATAACCGGCGACCTGTCCGGACGCTAAGAGGGCTTCGATATCCATAGGTCTATTCGACTGCCAACGGCACGCCGCTTAACTTGGTTTTCTCGATGACGCTCTTTTTAAGATCTTTTTGGCGAATCTGCAACACGGCCTGCCCGCTGTTTTTTATCGCCCGGTAGGTTAGACCATTAAACTCCAGCTCGCCCACGCCGCCGGCCCATTTCTGCGCATAGAGGGCGTACTTGCCGCCCCAGGGGTCGTTCGGGCTGGCGGCAAAGCTGCCAAAGATCAGCCAGGTGCCCTCGGAAAAGCTGACCTTGGCCCAGGTGTCGGTGGCCTGCAAGATAATGCCCGGGGTTGAGCGTTTGATCACAATCTGCTCGAGTTTTTCGCCAAAGACATTGAGTTCCCCCGCAGCGATGTCGGCCCCGCTGGTGTCGGTCACCCGTTCGAGCACGATGGTGTTCGAGACATAGACCTGCAGCTGTTTCAGTTCGACCTCCTGCAGAGAAAACTGCTGGCGTAGGTAATCGCTGACCGGCACGCGGCTGGCTCCGCCGAATAGGGCGCAGCCATTGAGCAGCAGAGTCAGGGGCAGACATGCCAGTAAGGTATATTTTTTATAGTTCATGGCTTAATCCATTTCTCATCTAGACCCGGATATGGTTGTCATACCGGCGCCGACCGTATCTGTCACTTCAGCTATCGAGCCAGTGATCCGTTACCTGCCTGTCATCCGAGCTTAATCATGGCGGCCTTGAGTTCTAACATGGCTGTCGCGGTAATACCGAGTTTGGGACCTTTTATATCCACGCCGGCCGCACTAATAGCCACCTTAGAGCCGGCTCCAAGGGTAACCGTAGCCTGTGGGACGGTCACTTCCATATCCTTAACCGTCATCTTCCCGACCTTGACTTCCGCAGAGTCCAAGGTAATGACAGCGGCCTCCGCAGTGACCTTGGAGCCGGCGTCCAACACTATTTTTTCACTACTGAGCGTGGCCAAGTTGTTCTTCAGCTCAAGCTTGCTTTCGGTGCTATCTTTGAATGATAAGGTTAGTTCGTTTTGGTGCTTAATGGTGAATTCTTTGGTGCCCTTTTTGGCATGCCATTTACTTTCACCCGTTGTGGCGTCCATCAATAGGGTCGCCACATCACTTGCTTTTTTGACGTCCAGTGTGAATTTATTGGTGTTAGCATCGGCTTGCAGATCGACCAGGTTGTCGTCGTCCTTATGGTTGGCCAGGTCGATCAGGTTCAACTCGGCGTCGAGATCCAGGCTGGCGTAATTTTTATCAGCCTTCTGGACATAGATCCCGCCACTGTTCTTGGTAATACCTTTACCGACATCGTCGCCACTGGTGGCCTCTTTGGCGATCCACATTTTCCCTATATAGCCGGTGGCCATATTCTCGAAGTGGGTGACGTAATAGATGCCTTCAGTCAAATCAAACATCTGGGTGGTATTGTTGACGTTCTGGCGTAACTCACTGGTTTTATTGCGAATATTTAGCTCAATTAATTGTTTTTCGCTGTTAAGCACCAACTCGCTGAGCACGGCTTGGCTATTAGAATAGGATGCTAAACCCACCGAATTCAAATTCAAATCGACCCGACTGTAGCTGGCCACGCGATTCTCAACTTCCGTTTTCACCCGGTCTGAATTGAAGTTTGTGTCGGCTAGAACAGCATTGTAGCTGGTTTCCACACCGGTCGATTGAGTCAGATAGGCGGCATAGAGTCGGGACGCAAAGTTCAGATCTTTAGGATCAAAACCGTCTGATTCGCTGCCACCCAACAAAGCACTGGGCTGAGCCATAAGTAAGGCATCTCCCTCGACCTGCAGCACAATGCCCGCACCAGCAACCGTTTCAACCTTTTCACTGGTCAAGAGTTGAATATTTTCATCTGAAATCTTGAATTCCGGCCGATCCAACAGCTTGTAAGATTTCAGCGCATTCTCATAACTGAGTTCAATGCCTTTAAAGCTGTAGCTAAAGCCAATGCCTATATATTCGACTTCAAACTTGGCGGCGGTCACGTCCAAGCCGATGTCGATGGCCTTTATGCCCAACGCTATATCGATACCGTGAGCATCAAAACCCATACTAATACCAACGTGGGAATGATTTTCACTGATGCCGACCGTTTCAAAACTGTGTTGCAAATCGATCGCAGAGATCTCATGGCTATTCTGGCTTAACTGGATACCGTAGGTGTCGCCCAGCTGATAGTCATAGCCGTGGCCAACGTTTTTGCTTACGGCGTTATTCCACGGATCAAAATTGGGCTTGCGGAAGAAAAAACCGGCAATGGGCACCACCGGTTTGTACTTATCCAACATGCCGCTGAAGTCACTTTTGTAGTTAGCGGTGTCGACACTGCAACCGTTATCGGTGTTGTCCGGTTTAATAATGTCATAGGGAAAGCTGCCATCCCAATAGGTGAGTCCGTCCGTTTCCGCGATCCCAACCTCATAAGCATTGCCATAACCATAGTCTTTGGAGCCGCCAAAGGTGTAGGTATTGCCATCCGTCCAGATATAACGGGTGCCCTCATGGGTCAGGAAAAAGGCATCTGCTAAGGCGGGATCGGCAATGTTATTGAGATTGACCGGGCGCGGTGCATCGGTGCCCGTTGTACCGCGTAAACTGCCAAAATCGGTGACGATGGAAAAACTTTCACTGCCGTCAAGGTCAAAATTATTGCCGCCTTGAGTGCGATCAAGCTGGACCTGGTAAGCCGCACGCAACTCAGTGGCAGCTAAACGTAGGTCAGTAGCCGTTTTGTTCAGCGCTATATAGTCTGCACTAGTCGACTCGCCGGTAAACTCCGCGCGCTTGGTTTCTGCAGCCGTTGCGTCGCTTTCTTTGGCTTCAACTTCTGCTAAGGTCGTCATACGCTTTTCTTACCATGCTTGGTTAGGAAGGTATTGGCGATAACGGGTTGCTCGCGGTCCCCGTTCAACATTTGGATCACCACCTTGGTGCCCACGGGCATGGGCTCGTAGGCACCTGCGCCATTATTCGATGAGTTGGGTCGTAAGCGAAACAACCAGGCTTTCGGGTGGGAGATTATTTGCTCGACGTTGATGGCGAAATCAAAGCGCACGCGGTAGCGCATCTGACTGTCGCGATCGCCAGCCCGCTGCCCGCTGTCACTGTGAATGGTGGCGATCAGTGAGGTTAAAAAGGGTTGCGGCGTTTCATCCAGCACCGACAGATCGAAATAGGTTTCGGTTAGGGCGTTTTGGGCCAGGCAAGCACAGTGATAGCCGGTACGATGATGGTAGCTGTGGCTGACCTCAAGCGGGATAAAGACCATTTTCTCATGTTCCCGCCGAGTTGGGGTGTAGTCGTATACCTGGTCACAACTGAGCGGTTTATGAGACTGCAGCTTAACCTGTTGGTAGGCCGTTTGTTGGTTGGCTTGATTAACGCCGATGGTGTCGCTTGAGTCAGACATATGATTGATTTGGGTGAATTGATCTCGATACCAGCGTGCAAAACGGTTCACACTGTAGGTATGGCTGGACAGCTGTGACAAGTCATCTTCGGTCAGCACAATGCGCTGCACCGGCACCGCTAGCAGGTCGGGCACGGTCAGCCAAATATGGTCGCTTTGCGAGGCGTGGTAGAAGAATGATGCGCCCATCTTCCAGACTAAACGAGTAAAGGCTTCTGCATTGGTTTCTTGTATTTGTACCAGGAGTTGATTCTGCCACCAGTCAATACGAAACTCACCCAGTTCGGTATTAGCCGCCGTCTCGGTGAAGCCTGAATCCTCGCCAATGGCACTCTGATTCAGCAGGCGGGTGAGCTCAGCGAGGGTGATTTTGGCCGGAAAGGCGAGATTGAGCGGATCCTCCAGGGCATCGCTGACTTCAAAAACGCGCATCGCCTGGTGGCTTAACCGCGACCAGCCCCAGGGACGCAACGCCAATTTAAGCTGCTGACCCGATTCACCGCCGGCCTGGATATCGGTGATTAGGGTGTAGTGCCGGGCGACTATTTCACATTCGTAGGTCAGCTCACCGATCAATAGGGTCGCGGCATTCCGCACCTGACAGGCCAACAGCTTAAGCTCGTCGGCATGGCGGATATCGATATCGAATTCAAAAAACTCATTCACCGCATCGCGGCTGTTGGTGATCGCAATCACATAATAGGCTTCGCCGGCAACGGTAAAGGTAACCTCAACGCTCATTTATATGCTTCCTGTACAAACGTAAATTAGTTTCTTGGACCATCGGCATTGACTAGCTCGTTCTCGGTCCGGTGGCTTTTTTGATGGCCTTTAAGATGGCCGGGTCGATACCACTTTCGACGTCCGCCTCAGCTATCATTTTGGCGACCATCTCCAGTGGCATTTTTTCCAGCAGCGCTTCGGCGTCCTCGGGCGTCGCTGTGCCGGCTAAGATGGCTTCAAGCAGGTCCTTGTGCTCGGCCAGTGCACTGGCATTTAAATTGGACGCCTGTGCTTCCTGAATCATGCGTGACGGTTCCGCCAGCAGTTGTTGCCACGCTGCCGGGTCGTTTATCTGCTCTACCGTCGGAGAACCGGCCGGCAAGACTTCTTTTAGCAACGCATTGATGCCACCCTCGTCGTTCAGGCTGGCCATCAGTTCGTCCGTCATCCCCAAATCCAGGCGATTTTTCTTCATTAGCGCATCGGCGCTGGCGATCTGGTCGGCCATTAGTTCCATCAGGGCCTCCAGGTCGGCCATGGCTTCGGCAACGGCCGGGTCTTCCGGTGGCTGCTCAGCCGCCGGGTCGGTTTCGCTGGCTTCGGCTGCCTCGGCCTCGGCCTCAGCCTCGGCATCGCCCGGCGCAGCTCCGTCCGCCGGTGCCGCCGCGCCAACACTCAATTCAGTCGCGGAGGCCTCATCAATCTTTGCCTCGGCAGCTTCGACCGGTTCGGCCTCGGCACCGCCTTTACCGCCTTTCATCTTCGCCAAAGCCGCCAGGGCACCAAGACCAATGCCCGCGGCCACGCCGGGCAAGACTACCTCGGGCAGCAAACTGACCGGGGGTGGGTTGAGCAGGGTCAGGGGCAGACCCTTCGGCCGCAGGGCCAGATCATCTGGGTCCTCTATATCGCCCTCCGGCGCAAGGCGACGGGTCAGGGCATCGGCATAGTGCTGCACCGTTTTAGCGACCTGCAGGGGATCTTCATAGGCCAGTAGCAGAGCGGTAATTTCCGCGCCATCGAAGGTCTCGGTCGGACATTGAGCCCGGTAACAGGCGGTCTGAACCTGCTCACTGGGGAACAGCCAACAGGTTTCAAACTGAGCCGACAATTCATACAACTGCTCGGCCTTGAGGACAAAGATGCGTATCCGCCAGTTAGCCAACTTGCCTTCAACGAGCGGCAGCTTGGGATGCATGTTGCGCACCTTAAAGGACTCGCCGCCCTGCCAAAAGCCCTTTTTGAGCCACTGATCTTCCGGCGCCAGATTGAAGATGGTCCAGTCTATATCCTTGGCAAAACCCGGTGCATCGGTTTCTTGCCAGCGGCCGCTGTAAGTACCCCACTTGTCATTGCGGGGTGTCCAAAGAATATTGCGCGCGGTGAGGCCGGCCGACACGATCGGTTTTTTCGGGTCGGTGAAGGGGTCGTCCGGGTGTTCGATTTGCGGTAATAACAGCGCATCGGCGCCAATCCCCACTGGATTCGCTTTGACCAGGAGCCCGCCATAGGCGACATCGTAACGGATTGGTAATTCGCTCAGCGCTTCCGGGTTGGTGCTGCCGATGCTGCGCCGCCACTCACGCCGGCCAATGACTTTGAGGGTTTTATGCAGTGGACCGAGCTGAACCTGAACCTGGTCGGACGCCATCGGGATCAAACTGTAATAGCTACCATACACCAGATATTCACCGACCGACTTGGGCATGCCTTCATCATAGACATCCCATTCGCTCAGATATTGTGCCGCCACGGTCCATAGGTCCTGCTCGCTGTAGGGCGCGAGCTGGGTATCGAAGGGTTGCGCCAGATGAACGCCGATGGCCAACATCTTTTGGCGACTGAACTCGAAGGGCCGAATCTGCACACTCAGTTCCAGAGGTTTAATTACCCGCATAGCTGGTTCAGACCTCGCTCAACGGTACAGGGTGGCATTGAGCAACACATTGACCGGCGGATAATAGTCGAGTTGCTCTGCGACCTTCATGTTGACAACCGTATTAAAGCGGCTCAACGTTTCGATCGGCACTTCGGACACTGGACTGCCTCGTAATACTTGCCAGGCTTTATAGCCGGCAAACTGGCCAACCAGATAGTATTTACTGACCAGACCGGCCAGGGCATAGCCCTTTTCTACCGGCCCATCGGTGGCCGAAAACACTGGCAGTTGGGCCGTCATGGCGGCCTTTGCCAAGCTGTCGGCGTGGGCAATCAAAAAGGAATCCGAGGGCAGATATAAGATATCGACTCCCTGTTGTTTGGCCTCATTGATCGCTCGAGTCAGCTCAAGTGCCGGGTCCAGATCGCCATCGATCGGGAACTTCGATAGGCTTAAGTTTACCTCACCTTGGTCGATAATCTCGGTCAGCTTGTCGACCTGCAAAAGTGAATTTTTTTCGGCGGCATTAAACAACACACCGACATGGTGAAAATCACCCAGCTCGGTAACCGCATTGACTTGAGTCGCCGTCGGCACCAGATGAGATGTGCCGGTCAGGTTCCGGCCAGACGAAGCGTTCATGGTCGATATCAATTTGGCCCCGACCGGGTCTGCAACTATGTTAAAAACAATAGGGATATCGTGGATATAGGCTAGGTTGTCGACCTTGCTCATGGCACCGGCTATGGCCAATGTCACCGTGGTGCCAAAAGTGTAGATTAGATCCGGACGGTGTAATCGGATATCGGCAACAAATCCTTGCACCCGTTCTGCATCGGTTTCGGCATCGGCGATATGAAATTCAATATTATGGTTCGGCTGCGCCTGCAGATAATCCATAAATCCCTGCTCTGCTGCGGTGACGCCGCGGAACAGAGCCAGATAGACAAGCTTTTTATCGGCGGCTAAGACTATACCACCGCTTTGACAGAGCCATACCAGTAGCCATAGTCCGATCAGACGCAGCCTTGCCCTTGTCAGCATCATAAAATGACCTCCTCACGCGCCGCGCGTTTGAGTAAACTGTTGCGTTCAAAACGGGTCGCCACGGCCAACAGCAGCAACATGATAAAAACATTCATCATTAAAAAGCCGGAAAACCATAAAAACGCATCAGTGTAACCGACTACCGTAATCAGCGTCGCCGCGACCAAGGGGCCGGCGATGTTGCCGATGCGCTCGGTCATCCGAAAGATGCCGATAACCTTACCCATAGTCACGTCGACCTTGCCTTCGATCAGCTCTGTCAAGAGTGCTATTTGGGGCGAAATACCGATGGCATGGGCAATGCCCAATAACAGCACCGACAGCAGCATGCCCTGTTCATTGGGCAGCAGATATAAACTGCATAAGGCGCTACCCGAGAGCAGACCGCCGAGCGCAATAAAAGTCCGTTTACGTTTAAAATAATCCACCAGCCAGGCGCTCAATGGTGCAATCACCACGATGGCTAGGCCATAGGCCATCAACACTCGTCCAGTTGACGATTGCGACACCTCGAGCTGATCTTTCATAAACATCGGTGCCGAATAGTAGAGAAATCCGGTCAATGTGGCCTTGGCTGGAATGGCCGAAAAAAATGTGATAATTAAAAAATAGGGGTTTTTCCATAAGACTTTAAAATCACTCCAAGCCAGTTTAGTCACCGGCAAGTTGGCCTTCGACTCTTCCTGCTTAGCAAAAAACTGGGCGACAAAAACCGCCGACGCCAGCGATAAAATGGCCGACAAGAAAAAGGTCATCGAGAAGCCAATGCGGTCCGACAGAATGCCACCAATGGCCGCGCCACAGAGCGAACCGGAAAAAAAGCCGGAGAGAAAGGTCGCCATACCCTTGGTACGGTTGTGGGCTTGAGTATTGTCAGTGACAAAACCCTGGGCGGTGATAAATACCAGACCGTAGCCTACCGCGGTAAAGCAGCGTGCGCCCAACAGGAACCAAAGATCGGTCGCCAGACCGGTACTGAACAGGCCAACGGCAGTGATAAATGAGCCGACCATAAACGCGCGCCGTCGACCCACTGCATCGGACCACTGCCCAGCGAATGGCAAGGACAGCGCCCAGATCGCCATAAAAACCGAGATCGGCAAGCCGATGATCATCGACTTACTCAAGTTTCCGATCGGTTCATACATACTATCAACAAAGGCCGGAAAAAAGGATAAGGACATCGATTCGGAAAAAACCAATAAAAATAACGGCGGCCGGACGAAGTTCATACTCACCGAGGATAGGTAGGTGGGCGAAGGCAAGGGCTCACCGGGTGTGATGGCTTTTCTGCGTGCCGCGTCGAGTAATTGGTTAAGCTTTTCACCCAGTCGGCCAACCTCATCACGAAACATAATGCGCATACCAACATTGAATTCACCCTTAACGCCGCGCTCCATGACCGATTTAAGGGTCAGCAGCGGAGTGGTTAAGGTATAACTGACAATAAACAATATCAGTTCAGTGGCCAACAGGCTGGAGACCACCAATATCGCGCCGATATCGAGGATGATTTCCTGCAGGCTCTTGGCCATAACGGCCGGGTCGATACCGACCACCACACTCGCTATTGCGCTGTCGTCTTGCTGGATTGGCGTCTGGTAGATATTGAACCGCGTCGCCAACTGGCCTAGCGATGAAAACTGTTCAGCACCCAGGGTTTTGCTGTGGATCAGGCTGCCATCAGCTTGCAACACGCCAATAAATTCAACATCGCTGTGGCTCGCCTGAATCGGCGCATAGGTTGCGGCCAAACCTCGGATGCGGTTAAAGGGCACACCATTGTCCAACAGGTAGTTTATTTTTCCGGCAACCTGGTCGGCGATGACTAACGCTTTTTTGGCCTCCTGCGGCTGCAATTCGGATTTAAAAATATCCAACTGATACCAGGCCGATGCCAGGGTCGCGATGACGATCAACAGGATCGTCGTCGCGAGAATCGCGAATGCGCCCCGGGTACCTTCTTTTCTATTCGAACCATCGATTGAGTGCGGTGCGGTCTCTCCGTGGCAAACCCGCTCTAACTCGACCAATTCAGCCTCGATAAAGCCGTGGGTATTGTTCGGCTGCAAATCTGAGCGCTGTCCAGCTTCCAACTGCAGCAGTGAGTCCAACATGCGGTGCAAGGAATAGAGGGTCGGACGCAATAACAGATAAACCACCACCAAACCAACGAGTGTTGCCAATAGGATGACCAGTAAAGCGGCCTGAAATAGTCGTTTCTGCACCTGGCGGATGACCTGGTTAAATTCGGCCTTTTCGTAGATCAGCAACAGGAAGCCTTCGGTTTGGCCAAAGCTATTGTGCAAGACTTGGGAAAACACAAAGGATTGGTCCTGTTCGGCGAAGCGATTCTCATCGCTGCCCTGCCAATCCACCAGCCAGGTCGTTAAGGCAGACTGGGTTTTTCCGGCGCTACCCTGCATTTGCAAGACCTGACCCACACTGTCGATTACCAAAATACCGCTGACCTGATCATCTCGCTGGCTGACTCGGGTCAGGGTTTGCCGGACCTGATCGAGTTCGGCCAGGCGCAGTCCCAGGCTCATACCGTATTCAATGTTATAGACGGCCTCGGCAATGATGATATTGAGTCGATCGAGCACCAGTTGGCGGTAATTCTCTTGGAATTTAAAATAATTCAAGAACGAACAGAGCACCACGGCGAAGGTTAGAACGAAGGCCAGTGTCAATGCTAGTTTGTTGATCAGCCGCCCATGGTAACCTGTTCGATTAACCTGCCCGACCTGACGATTGAATGTTTTCTGCTGTTTATCAAAGACCTTCATCTGTTAAATATTCCAATGCCTGGTTACACCGATAGTATTATCGGCGTTGTAAACGCGACGTTGCCGGCGCCCCTAGATTCCGGAACGGGCGTTGGCGGCCTGGATAGCCGCTTTTTGTTGATGGGTTTGTAAGCGTGCACCGATCTGCGCCGACAGCTCATTACACTCATTGATCACACTTAGATAGACGTCGTTAATTTCCAGACCAGCGGCCTTGGCGATCTCTACCGTGCGTTTTTTGTGATTGAGTACTTGATATTCGTACTGTTGTAGCAATCGAATATCGCTAATTTCCTTAAGCGTGCGCTCAATTTTCAGCAGATCCTCGAAGGTGGCAAAAAGCTCCTTAGCAATACGACTCTGCTGGCTGAGGGCCTTTTTTATACGACCGTCGCGCAGCTTGTAAATAAGCGCCGCCACCAACAGCAGGACCAGGAAAATAATTTCCTTGAGATTTTCGAGTGTGGTCATGGCATCGGAAAAGATATTCAAGCCAAAGTTCGGGTCGTAGTATTGGGCACTGACCGGATGCAACTGCAAGAGCCGCAGGATTGGATCGGAAGTCGGATTAACATCCAATAAGACCGGCGCCTTGCCGCGTAAGTCGCTCGAATTCAGAGCTTGTAGAATGAGCGCCACCTTTTCATCACTGATGTCGCTACTGGCCGCCATTACCGCCATCGCGCTAATGGTCGGCACCGCGACAGTGGGTATCGGTCCATTGATCGATGGATAGACCCCGGCGGGAATATAGTCCTTGCTGTGAAAGATATGGTTAAAGGCAAAACCCTCGGCCGGGGTCACTGGCATCAGCTTATATTTGCCGGTGAACAACACATCCCGTAAGTCCGGGTTTAACAGCCCCGTGGTGACAATGGTCCCTTCGATATCGTCGTTGTTCAACAGTTCTTTAAAATAGAGGTCGTTGCCCTCCATCTTTTCGTCGTCGACGCTGAAAAATTCCATCAACTGTTTCGCCTGAGTGCGGTAACCGGAGCCCTGAACGCCGAGGATAAAGGGCTTGCCTGCAAATTCTTTCAATGAGGTGGCATAGCTGTCTTTGCGCACCACTATATGGGAGTAGTCTTTCCACAGCGGGGCCACGATACTGAGGTTATGTAACGAGACTGAGCCGATCGCCAGAATGCCGAGATCGACCGCACCCTTGCGCAATAACTCGCTGTTGTTAACCGAGCCACTGGTCACCAGGATCTCAATAGTGTAACGATCGCCGGCTATCCGCTTTAATTCGGCCTCAAGGTGTTTACCGAATTCAAAGTAGTAACCGCCTTTGGATGCCGTCGCTATGACGATGGTTTCCTTATCCTGTTCCTGCTGCCAGGCCCAGAGCAAAATCGCCGTTGCAACCACACCAATAACAATCCAGTTGAATGCTTCTTTTAAACGATACCAGTTCATAGACGGTTCTCTGTGTAACGCAACTCGCGGGCCAAGTGGCGTGTTAATAAAGTGTGTCGGGCCGGGCCCGCCTGGACCGTGCGTTTCATAACGCGATCACGATTTCTTTTTCTTGCAGTTCGGTCGCCGCCACCCAGGTTTTGACGCCCAAGATGGCCTGCATCGGCTCGCCCAGGGCGGTGTTCTTTTGCGCATCGGCGGCCAGCTGCAACACCAGCTCGATCGCCAACGGTTGGCCGACATAACGTTTCAATAGGGTCTGGCTCAGCGCCAAATAATCGTCATTGGCATAATGTTGCAGATCCTCGGCGCTAAAAGTGGCGAGCTTAAAGCGACAGCCATTCATGCGGTCCTGGAGTTTGTAACCCAATACCGAATGCGCCCCAAGCGCATTGGTGCCTAACAGGCCGGTCATCTGCTGACTGGGAAGATAGCGTTCGACCACCACGCCCTCTTGCAAACTGATCGATTTGCCCGGAAACAGGCAGGCCAAGACTGCGATGGCGCCCTGCCAACTTCCGGTGACCTCGCCAAACAGCCGATTGAGACGGCCCCATTGGCTGGCACTGAGCACCCCTGCGCCGGCCTCGGCCAGATCGACCAAGACCTCAGAATGTTGAAAGTTGGCAAAACTGCTGCGCGCATGGCGAGCCTGTTGCAGTACCGGCTGGTAGTGATCGGTCATTGCCTCAGCCTGTGCCTGCAAAGGCGCCAACAACAAGGCCAATAAGGCTGGCAATGGGCCCTGTTCGTCGGACTCGACCAGCGGTGCATAAAAGGCCGGTAACAGCGGGCCGAACGTTGCGCTGGCGACTGAACTGCGTTGCGCTGTCGCGCCAGTAACTAAGATATCGGTCATCAAATCACCGCCCGCGTGCCACTGGCGGAAGGCCAGTAGAGTATATCCTGCTGTTTTTGATCCTTGACGCGCAATGCCACGACGCTGTTAATCGCCAGTCGACCGCGCAACAGTTGCCAGATCAGCAGACAAAATTGCCAGCAGTCGGCGTCCGTGCGGAAGGCGTCGCTATCAAGGCTGAGGATAACTTCCTCGCCGAGGATAATGCTGGTACCACGGGTTATCGGCGCTGCGCTGACGCTCAGGCTATGTAACGCCTCGACCGAGCGCAATAGTCGGCGGCGTTCGTCGAAGTGGCTATCCTCGGGCGGCAGTAGGCCGTGCAGCAGGTCGACCAAGGCCGACAGATCACCGCGTTGCTGACCGGACTGCTGAGTATGTAAGAGTTTCCAGTGGGCCTGCTGCTGGTCCGGTGCCGCGATCCATTGGCTTGGGCTGCACAGCAAATGGCCGCTAACCGGCCCGGTCAGCACGGTGCCGGTCGTCGAGCGACTGGCATTATCACCCTGATGGGTGACGCAATCGATCATCACCAGCCCGGCTTCCGGCGCCGGTCGATCCAGGCGCATCTGGATCTGCGGGTGGCGATTCTGGCGCAGCAGCTGATATACGCCGTCCGAAGCGCCGCGCCGCGCCGCCTCCGCGATCGGGAAATAAGCATGCCGATTACCATCGCTTAGACGCTCACTGACCGAGCCAATGGCGACCAGTTGTTGCACCGACAAACGCTCATCGGCCAGGGCAAGCTGGTATAGACTCTTGTCGGCCTGACGGGTAAAGGGTAAGAGCATACCGGGTTGCAGGTTAATCAGCGGCAGGACATTAAGCGCCAGTTGGTTCAGATCAACCTGCTGCGGTAGTGCCTGAGCCAGACTCAAACGGAGACTAAAGGTCTCGCCCGCCATCAGCTGGCGGCGCGCCATGACTTGGCTAAGATCCAGATCGAACGCCAGCACGCGCTGTGGCAGGCACCAGCATTCTTGCAACCAGCGTGGCCGCGACGGCCGGACCGAATCATCGACGCTGCGCAGCCAACTGCCATCTACGACCTGATAGGCCGGCTGCCAAGCGCTTACTGGCAGCGTAGTGCAAAGATCGGCGAACTCGAAGGTGCGCTCAGTAACGCGCGTTGCCAGGTGGTAGGCGAGTGCCTGGCTGTCGTTCAGCTCGCCGACCAACTGGACCCGAATCGCTTTGTTAAAGGCCGCTAGATCCCCCATGGCGGTGAATACGATGCACAGCTCTTGCGGAGTCTGGGTCAGTGCGGTCGGTGCCAGCGGCAGCAGGGTGCAATCATACGCCAGCTGCCAGGCGACTTGCCTATCCTGACTGCCCGATGCGAAGGCGCTTCCGGCCTTTATAGCGAGTACTTCTGCGCCAACCTCGGCCTGCGCCAAGACCATGGCCGGAAGCGGTAACAGCAACTCCGGCGCCATGGCCTGTAACCAGCCCTGGGTGTGTTCATCCCGATCCGCCGCCATCTGTTCTGCTTGACGAGCAGCTATTAGGGCAACCCCTTCTAGCAGACGGGCAACATCCGGGTCGGTGTTTTCGCGTTGCAAGTTAACCGCCAAATCGGGATAACGCTCCGCAAGATAGGCCGCATCGGTACGCAATTGCTGCAATATTTTTTCGTAATAGTCTTTCAACATGGACTGATGACCTACCCCATTAAGGCGAGGTGAATTTTCCCATTGCTCAACTGCAACACCGCTCGCTCATGCGGCCTTGCGGGATCAGCAATAAGTTCAAATTGCAGTATAAAAACCAGGTCAGGTTGCCGGCTCTGTTCCCGACTGCGCACGAAGGCCTGAGCTACCTGGCTGCCTTCACTGGGCCGAAACGGGCGGATCCTTAGGTTACGGATGCGCGGTTCCATTTGGGTTAAATAGGCGCACAGGTCGGCCCAACTCTGTGTATCGGCCAAGCGATTCAGCGCCGGATACCATTGCTGGTAGGCCAGGGTATACTCACCGGCACCGGGCTGGAGGCGATGATTCAGACTCTGCTCAAGATAGTCATTGACCGACACCAGGTGCTGCTGAGCATGGCTTTGGCCCTTGTGGCGAAAACCCAACTGGTCCGGTTTGGCCTGGAGCATCCGTTCAAACAGTCGCATGCACCGCCCTCCTGGCAAGCCCTACCTGAGCGGCTGGACCGTTACCCTCGCCCTTGCAGCGCAAGCTGCTGAGAGCGACCACGCTAAAAGAAACCTTCTGAGCTGGCTTCGCTGATAAAGTCACCATTATCGGGTTCCGGGCCGAGATATTTCCACGATATTTCGCGGTAACTAAAGGTCAAAATTTCTTTTAAGATGCCATCTTCGGAAATAAAGTCCCACGGCGCGGCATAGATCAACTGGGCCTGATCCAAGACAATGCGATAATCGAATTCAACCTTGACGCTTTCCTTGTTGACCCACTGCCAAACCACCTCGACCTTGGGAAACAGTTCGTAATTGGTCAGGGCCGACATTAAGCGCGGTGTATGGGCATCTACCGCGCGCACCAGTTGCAGCGTCTGATGACGCAGGGTTTGATTGCTCGCCGAGAAGGCGTCATTGACCGTGATCCAACCGCGCGCATCCGTCTGAATACCGCC
>Ga0307492_10000114_pt1 | contig 37672 bp, 35 predicted proteins | sample SI3LmetaG_FD_202365 | JGI IMG/M metagenome (GOLD analysis project Ga0307492, IMG submission 202365) | Sea-ice brine microbial communities from Beaufort Sea near Barrow, Alaska, United States - SI3L | ecosystem: Environmental > Aquatic > Marine > Coastal | place: USA: Alaska | collected 2017-05-06 | reverse complement strand
CCAGCAAAATACCCAGCAAAATAACCAACAGCAAGATGCTCTTCAAGAAATGCGTCAAGAGTTGTCGTCATTGCGGCACATTTTGCAATTTCAGGTTTCTGGGCTGATGGAACAAGAAAAGAATCGTAAACATCCGCTACATGGATATTTATTGCAACGGTTACAGCAAATGGGGATTTCGGATAATTTAGCAGAAGAAGTGTTGTCTTATGCGCCAGAAGCTGCCGATGAGAGGCAATCTTGGTTGTTTCTTCTCAAACTTTTGGCGAATAGATTACAAACCAAACATGATGATATCTTATCTAAACCAGGTGTAGTTGCATTGATGGGGCCAACAGGTACTGGTAAAACCACTACTATCGCCAAGCTTGCAGCTCAAGCATCCCATAAATATGGGGTTGACCAAGTGGCGATTATCACCTTGGATAATTATAGAATAGGAGCATTTGAACAAATCGCTACCTATGGAAAAATCATTGGCTGTAGTGTTAAACAAGCACAAAATTCAAATGAACTATCAGATTTACTTTATCAATTTAGAAATAAACGTTTAGTCTTAGTAGATACAGCAGGATTCAGTCAAAAAGACGCTAGGTTAATCAAGCAGTTAGATACTATGAAACAGAACACTTGTGCTAATATCAGACATTACTTAGTGATGCAGGCTAACTGTCAATACCGCGTTATGCAACAGACTGTAAATGAGTATCGACAGATTTCTTTACAAGGGTGTATATTGACTAAATTAGATGAGTGTTACAGCTTAGGAGAGGTAATCAGCGTGGCAATTGAGAACAAATTACAAATTTGTTATTTGGCTGACGGGCAACGGGTACCAGAGGATTTGCAATCTGCAAGTACAAAATTTTTAATTACTAGTGCAGCGAAGCTTTATAAAAAATTCGGTTTAATTCATAATAGAGTTAATCACATAAATAACACAGCAGTAGCAGTATGATTGAGGACCAAGCAAGTAGCTTAAGAAGAATGAATCAATCTAGGTTAATAAAAGTCATAGCCGTGACAGGTGGCAAGGGTGGTGTAGGGAAAACAAATGTTACCCTCAACACCGCAATATCACTTGCACAACAAGGTAAAAGAGTCATGGTGTTGGATGCTGATTTAGGCTTAGCCAATGTTGATGTACTTTTAGGTCTGAGAGTGGAAAAAAACTTGTCTCACGTATTATCGGGTGAGTGCACCTTAGATGAGGTGTTAGTTGAAGGCCCCTATGGTATTAAGATTGCCCCGGCGACATCTGGTAGTCAATCGATGACAGAGCTTACCCCAACAGAACATGCCGGTCTGATCCGCGCATTTAGTGAGTTACAATCGCAAATCGATGTGTTAATTATTGATACTGCGGCTGGTATTTCAGATATGGTGTTAAGCTTTTCCAAAGCGGCTCAAGATATTATGATGGTGGTCTGTGACGAGCCAACGTCTCTTACCGATGCCTATGCATTGATCAAAATTTTGAATAAAGAACACGGCGTGTTTCGTTTTAAAATTGTTGCCAATATGGTGCGAAGTATGCGTGAAGGTGATGAACTGTTTTCTAAATTGACTAAAGTGACAAATCGATTTTTAGATGTGGCACTAGAACTTGTGGCCGTTATTCCATTTGATGAAAATGTGCGCAAGTCGGTTAGAAAACAAAAAGCAATAGTTGAAGCATTTCCTACCTCGCCTGCAGCTATGGCTATTCGAAGACTCGCTAAAAAAGCGATAGAATGGCCTATCCCCAATCAACCCGGTGGTCATTTGGAGTTTTTCCTTGAACAATTGGTCACCAAAAAAGCAGAGGGTGATAACAGGTGAACAGTAAAGCAGCAGCTTATCAACAACTTGCCGATAAGAATGAATTGGTCGAAAGGCACGCATCGTTAGTTAAGCGAATTGCTCATCATTTAATTGCTCGTTTACCTGCCAGTGTCCTAGTGGACGATTTGATTCAAGCTGGTATGATAGGTTTATTAGAAGCATCAAGAAATTTTGATGGCAGTAAGGGAGCAAGTTTCGAAACTTTTGCTGGGATCCGGATTCGTGGATCCATGTTAGATGAAATACGCAAAGGGGATTGGACACCACGCTCTGTGCACAAGAATGGGCGTGCAATCACTGAAGCCATCAATCAAGTTGAACGGGAAACCGGTCGTGACGCCCGCGATTTAGATGTGGCCGAAAAATTACAAGTCAGTATTGAAAGCTACCACCAAATGTTAAATGAAGTGAATGCCGGAAAAATCATTGGCATGGAAGACTTAGGTGTAACTGAAGATGTGATCACGACAGAACAAACTAAAGGTTCAGATACACCCTTTGAAGAGTTTCTTCAAGGTTCGTTTCAAAAGGCGCTTGCTCATGCCATTACAACGTTACCAGAGCGTGAAGCAATTGTATTATCTTTATACTATGATGAAGAGCTGAATCTGAGGGAAATTGGTGAAGTACTGGATGTTAGTGAGTCCAGAGTGAGCCAAATACATAGCCAAGCCATGCTGAAACTTAAGTCTCGCATGCAATATTGGCGTTCAAACGACAAATGATTATAGCAATAAAGTTGGGTTTTAAACTAAGTGTTAGAACTCTCACCGGAGGTGGTTTTGAATAAAAATATGAAGATCCTCGTTGTTGACGATTTTTCAACAATGCGTAGGATTATCAAGAACTTACTTAAAGATCTTGGTTTCGCAAACATACAAGAGGCAGATGACGGTAATACTGCATTACCAATGTTACAACAAGGTGATTTTGACTTTGTGGTAACGGATTGGAACATGCCTGGCATGCAAGGTATAGATTTGCTTAGAGCTATCCGTGCAGATGCCAATTTAAAACATATTCCTGTTTTGATGGTGACTGCTGAAGCTAAAAAGGAACAAATTGTTGCTGCTGCGCAAGCTGGGGTTAATGGTTATGTTATTAAACCTTTTACTGCTGCAACACTGAAAGAGAAATTAGCAAAAATCTTTGAACGACTTGGTTAAGTTCAGGCTAACCTGATAGGAAAGACTGCATGACAACCTTGAATACTGCGCCGATTTCTCTCGAAGACGCAAAAAAATTAGTGGTTTTAATAGAAAATGGAGATAACCAAGGCGCTCAAGATTTACTTGATTCTTCTGGCGCTCAAACTTCAGTTGAGTTGTTCGCTGAAGTGGGTAAATTGACACGTCAACTCCATGACTCATTGAATAACTTTCAACTTGATCCTCGCATAGTAAATATGGCGAACGAGGATATTCCAGATGCTCAAACACGACTTAATTATGTGATAGAAGCGACTGAAGAGGCAGCTAATAAAACCATGGATTTGGTGGATTCATGTATGCCTATAGCAGAGAAATTACATGATGGAATAGTCAAAATAATGCCTAGATGGGATAAACTGATTGCAAGAGAATTGCAATTGGGAGAATTTAATCTACTTGTAAAAGAAATGGATAGTTTTCTAAAGCATGGTAGTGACGACTCAGCTAAATTGACAGGCCTGTTGACTGAAGTACTCATGGCCCAAGGGTATCAAGATTTGACTGGTCAAGTTATCAGGCGAGTTATCGAGTTAGTTAAGGAAGTTGAAGATAATTTAGTCTACATGCTCACTATGTTTGGCGGCGTTGAACCTAAAGATGGTGCCGAGGTTGCTGAAAAGCCTAATAATACTGAGAATGAAGCCGATATAATTAAGGCTGAAGGTCCAATATTGGATGCCGACAGCAGAGAAGACGTAGCGTCGGATCAAGACGACGTAGATGATTTGCTTTCGAGTTTGGGATTTTAGGGAGGCTATAATATGGCTTTTGATGTTGACGAGGAAATACTAGCTGACTTTTTGGTTGAAGCGGGTGAAATCTTAGAGCTTTTGCAAGAACAGCTCGTCGAGTTAGAAAATAATCCAGAAGATTCGAATCTGCTGAACGCTATCTTTAGGGGGTATCATACCGTTAAAGGTGGGGCTGGGTTTTTATCACTGACTGAGTTAGTTGATATTTGCCATGGTGCAGAGAACGTGTTCGATGTCATGCGCAATGGTCAACGTACTCTTACGCCTGAGCTAATGGATGTGATATTACAAGCCACTGATGAAGTGGTACAAATGTTTGATCTAGTCAAAGCTGGTGAACCACTGGTAGCTGTTGAAAAGAGCCTCATCGATACACTCACCAGACTAAGTAAACCTGAATCAACTGACGAAGTTGCGCCTGCAAGTGAGCCTAAATCTGCAACCAATAACACCTCTGCTACTGAATCTGCAGCCTCCGGTGATTTTAGTGAAGATGAATTTGAGGCTTTGTTAGATGAGTTGCATGGTAGTGACGCACCTGGTGCTAAAGAAGATAATACGCCAGAAGAAGCCTCTTCAAATGATCAAGATATCAGCGATGATGAATTCGAAGCGCTTCTTGATCAATTGCATGGCAAAGGTCAGTTTAAGGGCGAAGATAAAGCTGATACTGAGCAGGTAAAAGAGGCGCCATCTGCAGCTGCACCTGCACCTGAGCCAAGTCCATCTGGTGACGATATCTCCGATGATGAATTTGAGGCGTTATTAGATCAACTTCACGGCCAAGGTAAAGGCCCAGCTGATGACATGTCTGAAAAGCCAGCTTCTGTCAAGGAGACGCAGCCAGCAGTAGAATCACCTGAAGTCAAAAAAGCTATTCCCCCCCCTAAAAAAGTAGACGTAGCTCAACCTATAATCGCCAAAAAAGAAGAAAAAAAATCTGCGGCACCTCCACAAGCTGAAACAACAGTAAGGGTTGACACTAAACGCCTAGATCAAATTATGAATATGGTTGGCGAACTAGTACTAGTGAGAAACCGGCTACTGAGTCTTAGTTCCAATGCAAATGATGAAAGCATGGCCAAAGCCATTGCCAATTTAGATGTAGTAACAGGCGATTTGCAAGGCGCTGTTATGAAGACACGTATGCAGCCCATTAAGAAAGTATTCGGTCGTTTTCCGCGTGTTGTACGTGACCTTGCAAGGACACTGAAAAAAGAAATAACGCTTGTACTAGAAGGCGAAGAAACCGACTTAGACAAAAACTTGGTTGAAGCTTTGGCTGACCCATTAGTGCATTTGGTTCGAAATTCTGTTGACCATGGCATTGAAATGCCAGAAGAGAGGAAGGCCGCAGGTAAACCTACTATGGGAACCGTTAAGTTGACTGCGTCACAAGAAGGTGACCATATTTTGCTGAGCATTATAGATGACGGTAAAGGCATGGACCCTGAGAAGCTTATAGAAATTGCGGTTTCTCGTGGGGTAATGGATGCAGATGCAGCAGCAAGAATGACTGATGTTGAAGCATTTAATTTGATTTTTGCACCAGGATTTTCAACTAAAACTGAAATATCTGAAGTGTCCGGTCGTGGTGTCGGCATGGATGTAGTTAAAACCAAAATTAATCAGTTGAATGGTACCGTCAATATTGACTCTAAGATGGGCGTTGGCACCACACTCGAGATAAAAGTACCATTGACCCTAGCAATATTACCGACGCTGATGATAGTGATAGGTGAACAAACGTTTGCTTTACCACTAGGGTCTGTAAATGAAATCATCAACCTAGATATGCAAAAAACCAATACTGTTGATGGTCAGTTAACAATGATTGTTCGCTCTAAAGCTATACCATTATTTTACTTGGGAGAATGGCTAGCAAGAGGCGAAGTTAATATTGATAAAACCAAAGGACATGTGGTTGTAGTGCAAATTGGTACAAAGCAACTTGGATTTGTTGTTGACGCTCTAATTGGCCAAGAAGAGGTGGTTATTAAACCTCTAGATGAATTGCTACAAGGTACGCCTGGCATGGCGGGAGCTACCATTACCAGTGATGGTGGTATTGCATTGATTTTAGATGTACCTGGTTTGCTAAAAAGATATACCGCCAAAAAATCATAGGTGATTATGTTCTTGATACGCCTAATATGAAATTGATAGTTATAGAAATAGGTATGATAGGCGAAAATGGCTTATAAGATTTTAATAGTTGATGATTCAACTTTTTTTCGTCGCAGAATTAAACAGATCCTTGAAGAAGACTCTGAATTAGAGGTAGTAGGTGAGGCTAAAGATGGACAGGAAGCGATAACACTCGTTGCTTCTTTAAGGCCTGATGTTGTGACCATGGATATAGATATGCCTGTCATGGATGGTATCACAGCTGTGAAGAAAATAATGGCCAGCAACCCGGTGCCTATTATTATGTTTTCATCACTTAGCCAAGAGGGTGCCCAAGCAACACTGGATGCCTTGGATGCAGGTGCGTTAGATTTTCTCCCAAAGAAATTCGAAGATATTGCTCTGAATAGAAAAGAAGCCATCCTACTGCTACAGAACCGTGTTAAAGCGCTGTGCGGTAGAAAGGTATTTGGAGCAAGTTCTTTTTTAAGAACGAGTCAATCTGCACACAACACTACAACAGTAGTACCGACGAAAAGTGTCAGTAAAATAACAACTACTTTAGTTACCAAGCCTAACTCCAGCGCAGCTGAATCGAGTCATTATGCTTGCCTTGCTATCGGCACTTCAACAGGAGGGCCTGTTGCCTTACAGAAAATTTTAACGGAATTACCCGCTAATTTCCCTGTTCCGGTGTTAATGGTGCAACATATGCCAGGGTCTTTCACTCAGGCATTTGCTAAACGCTTAAATGATTTATGTGATGTAACAGTAAAAGAAGCCTCTAATGGCGAAATGTTGACTCCCGGCGTATGTTATCTCGCGCCAGGTGGGAAACAAATGACCATTGAGGGCAGAGCGGGTAATGCAAAAGTTATCATCTCTGAGCCAGAGCGTTTTCCATCAGCAACTTATAAGCCTAGTGTTGATGTGACTTTTGAATCCGTGGCTCAAGTTTATTCAGGTAAAGTACTGGCTATTATTTTAACTGGGATGGGGGCTGATGGCCGCGAAGGTTGTAAAACCTTAAGAGCCAAAGGTGCTAAAGTTTGGGCTCAAGATGAGCAGAGCTGCGTAGTATATGGCATGCCCCAGGCTGTTACTGTAGCCAATATATCTCAAGCGAATTATGATATTGCGCATATGGCGAATCATATAAAGAACGAAATATTAAATTAGGGTCAAAGGAGCACTTTGAGTGTTTTGTCAAAATGAAGTTATTGGCTTAAATGTCACGGGATTACCTTTGGCATTCATTAGTAAAGTGTGGTTATTAGTGTGGTAGTTTGGACTGTCGCGAATCATAAAGGTGGTGTAGGTAAAACCACTACAACTGTTACCCTTGGCGGTTTATTAGCCCAAAGTGGACAGCGAGTAATATTGGTTGATACTGATCCTCAAGCTTCGTTAAGTTATTATTTTGGTGTTGATTCAGAGGAATTGTCAACGAGCTTATATAACGTATTTTTAGCTGGAAAGTCGGTTACTAAAGAAGATGTCTTAAATTGTTTATGTCCGACAAAATTGGACTCTTTATTTATTTTACCAGCGACAATGGCTTTAGCGACGCTAGACAGAAAGTTAGGCACAAAAAGCGGTATGGGACTAATTTTACGTCAAGCTTTGGCCTTAATTAGTGATGAATTTGACTACACTATTATTGATTGTCCGCCCGTTTTAGGCGTTTTGATGATCAATGCCTTAGCGGCTTGTGATAGGGTTATTATCCCGGTGCAGACCGAGTTTTTAGCTTTGAAAGGTTTGGATAGAATGATGCATTCCATGGAAATTATGCAAAAATCATTAGCCAAAACCTTTGCTTTTACAATAGTTCCGACAATGTATGATAAACGTGTCAATGCGGCAACTGAATCATATAGCACATTGATTCGCACCTACAAAGAAGGGGTTTGGATTGGGTTAATTCCAATTGATACACGATTTAGAGATGCCAGTCAGGCGCAAAGTCCGCCATCTGTGTATTGTCCTAAATCCCGAGGTGTTTTCGCTTATGCTAAATTACTGAGTCACTTACAAAAATTGGAAATACAAAAATGAGTGGTAATCCCTTCGCTAACGAAGATGTGATGGAAGATTACATGTCAGCTTTGTTGACAGATGAAACTATTATTGAAGATGTTCAACGTCAGTCTGTTGAGCAGCTTTTTAAGACCGAACGAGTACCAAGAACAGAGCCTTTTGTACAACCAACAGTAGAACCTGTTGAAACTACACCAGTGATTACTAAAGTTCTTGCGCCTCAGGTCGAAAAAAAGCTAGTGGCTGTAAAAATGCCAACCAAAGTTGTTAAACCTATTATTCCTGAAGGGGAGTTTCAGGTGTTATTATTTGAGGTTGCTGGCATGACCTTGGCTGTACCGTTGACGGAGTTGGGTGGGATACATCAGGTCGAGAGTGTCAACCCACTGTTTGGTAAACCAGCTTGGTTTAAAGGTGTTTTGTTGCATCGTGATGAAAAATATAATGTAGTTGATACCGCCAAATGGATCATGCCAGAAAAATCTTCTGAAAAGCTGGCAGGAGCAACAGAATACAAATATCTTATAGTGTTAGGTGAAAGTGGTTGGGGGTTAGGCTGTGAAAAGTTAGTTACCACTGAAACATTGTTACCAGATGAAGTGAAATGGCGAAATGTCGAAGGTAGTCGCTCATGGTTATCTGGCATGGTTAAAAAGAAAATGTGTGCCTTGATGAATGTGCAGCAGTTGATTAATATGTTGAACCAAGGTTTAAGCAGTAACGATTAGCCTATTTTGGGCCGGAGCAATGGGAATGAGTGTCGACAGAAATTCAAGTAATACATTAGCCGCAAACGGTGATGAAGTGTTGCAGTGGGTTACCTATAAGTTAGGTGAAGAAACATATGGTATTAATGTTATGCAAGTGCAAGAAGTACTGCGTCATACCGAAATCGCTCCAGTACCAGGCGCTCCAGATTATGTTTTGGGGATTATTAATTTAAGAGGTAACGTTGTCACTGTCATCGATACCCGCTCACGCTTTGGTTTACCTTCCTCAGAGATATCAGACAACACGCGAATCGTGATTATTGAGTCTGATGATCAGGTGGTGGGTATTCTGGTAGACAGTGTCGCCGAAGTGGTATATCTGCGCTCTTCAGAAATAGACAGTGCACCGAATGTGGGTACTGAAGAAAGTGCCAAGTTTATTCAGGGTGTTAGCAACAGAGATGGGCAATTACTCATTTTAGTTGACTTAAATAAATTACTGAATGACGAAGAGTGGACCGAAATTACCAATATCTAAGCATAATACTTAGTTTTCACGTTTCACTACGGCGTAGTATTCCTGCTTACGTTATAGTGATCCGTGTCTTGATGTCCTTTTAGAGATAATTATGAGTTTTACATTATTAATAAGCTTAATAGCATTGATTTTCTCTATTGCTTGTTCGGCTTTATTGTTTGTGCTGTTTAAACGTCATAAAACTCAGCTTGAAACTATCGTAACTCAGAGTAACAAGCTCTCAGTGATGAGCAAAAAAGTGAGCAATCTCAGTGAAGAGATACATGAAATCCGCAGTGGAAATTATGGCGTTATTAAGCGTGTCAAAGACCTGGTGCAGCAAGTCGATAATCTACAGTCAGCTCAGCAAAACTTTGTCGAACAAGACTCTCAAAGTCGCTTTTATAGCAAGGGTGCAAAGCTTATTAGTCAAGGAGCCAGTCTTGAAGATGTAATGCGTGAATGCGATATGCCAGCGGCAGAAGCTGAATTGCTCTTCAATCTACATAATAATCAAAGATAAACCTACCCCTCCTTTTAGGTTTAAAAGTTAATCTAGTCGATTAGTTCAGACTTATTTTCGGTATCGTTAGTCATTTTAATATATTGCATTTTTTATGAGCACTTTACCTGTCTAATAATAATTTTTACATTTCTATATTTTTTCATTTAGACGTCTAGACGTAAAGATGTTGACTTTTTTGGCGTATTAAGCCAAATTTGTTTGTATCATTTTCAGTCTTAGATACGTTATGCCGATAAGAATCCCAAGTAACCTGCCTGCACAAAATGTGCTCGACAAAGAAAAAATATTTGTCATGGATACACAGCGAGCCGCGACACAAGACATTAGGCCTATGGAAGTGGGTATCTTGAACTTAATGCCTAATAAAATGGAAACTGAAGAGCAATTTTTACGTTTACTCTCGAATACACCTTTGCAAATTAATATTGACTTAATTCGTATTGATAACCAAGCACCTAAAAATACTCCTGCGGCACATATGGATAACTTCTATGTGGAATTTGATGATGTGGCCAATAAAAAATATGATGGGTTAATTGTGACTGGAGCGCCGCTGGCGCATCTTGCCTATCAGGACGTAAAATATTGGGAAAAAATGACGGTCATCATGGATTGGGCACGTCGTAATGTGCAGTCTACTTTATTCTCATGTTGGGCGGCCCATGCAGCTATTTATCATTATTTTGGTAAAAATAGGCAAATGCGGGACCATAAGTTAAGTGGTGTCTATCGCCACTTTGTGAATAATGAGCACGACGAATTATTGAGAGGTTTTGATCCCGCTTTTAATGCACCACAATCGCGTTACGGTGAAATAAGTATGGCAGATTACGCGTCGATTCCTGGACTTAATGTATTGGCTAAGTCAGATGAGGGCGGAGCTTATATCGTTGCTTCTGAAGATAAACGTTTAGTGTTTCTTACTGGGCACCCTGAGTATGATGCTGAGAGTTTAAAACAAGAATACCAAAGAGATTTATTAACTAATGGTCAACCACAAATCCCAGTAAACTACTTTATTGATAATGATCCAACCAAAGATCCAATGGTCAGTTGGCGAGCTCATGGCAGCTTATTGTTTACAAATTGGTTGAACTATTACGTTTACCAGAACACCCCTTATGACTTGGCTCAACTTTCTGAGTAAAAGGTATTTATATAGTGCCGTTATTTTTTATAGCGAAATAATGAAGAGGAAAGACATTGAGTCAGCGAATGGCCCCAAAACAACTTGAAGAGCAACTGATAGAAGCAGCAAATAAGCGTATTTTGTTGCTTGATGGTGCCATGGGCACCATGATCCAAGAATATAAATTCGAAGAAGCAGATTACCGAGGTGAACGTTTTGCTGATTGGCATTCTGATGTCAAAGGTAATAACGATTTATTAGTGCTGAGTCAGCCACAGATCATTTACGACATCCACTGCGCTTATCTTGAGGCGGGTGCCGACATTATTGAAACTAATACTTTTAATGCCACTTCTATTTCTATGGCAGATTATAATATGCAGGAGTTGGCAAAAGAGATAAATGTCGAGGCGACAAAATTAGCCAGAAAAGCGGCAGACAAATTTACCGCGCAAAGACCTGACAAACCTAGATTTGTGGCAGGTGTATTAGGGCCGACTAGTCGCACAGCCTCTATTTCACCAGATGTAAACGACCCTGCTAAACGTAACGTCACTTTTGATGAGTTGGTTGCAGCTTATGTTGAAGCAACTCACGGACTGATTGAAGGTGGTGCAGATTTGATTATGGTGGAAACCATTTTTGATACCTTAAATGCTAAAGCTGCAGTGTTTGCGGTGCAGATAGTTTTTGATGAGCTCGGATTTAAGTTACCAGTGATGATTTCAGGTACTATAACCGACGCCTCTGGTCGGACATTGTCTGGGCAAACTGCTGAAGCTTTTTATTATTCGATGAATCATGTAGAGCCGTTTTCTTTTGGCTTAAATTGCGCATTGGGCCCTGACTTATTGCGTCAATATGTGGATGAAATATCTCAGATAGCTGAATGTTTTGTTTCAGCACATCCGAATGCAGGTTTACCTAATGAGTTTGGTGAATATGATATGGAAAGTGACGAAATGGCTGCGCACATTAAAGAGTGGGCTGAGTCTGGATTATTAAATATTGTGGGCGGATGTTGCGGCAGTACCCCAAAACATATTGCAGCCCTGGCTGAAGCGGTAAAAGATTACGCGCCTCGTAAAATAGTAAAACGAGAGGTGAAAATGCGCCTGTCTGGTTTAGAACCTTTTGTCCATTAGGCGGTTGTAATGAGTATTAATGAAGTAGATATAGAACAACCCATTCTCGTAAAAGCGAAGGCTTCAGCAAATTTTATCAATGTAGGTGAGCGCACTAATGTCACCGGCTCAGCAATGTTTAAGCGCTTGATCCTTGACGATGATTATGAAAAAGCCTTAGATGTTGCACGCCAGCAAGTCGAAAACGGTGCGCAGATCATAGATATCAATATGGATGAGGCCATGTTGGACTCTGAAGCGGCCATGACTCGATTTTTGAATCTGATTGCGTCAGAGCCCGATATCTCTCGTGTACCTATCATGATTGATTCATCCAAATGGACGGTTATCGAAGCAGGTTTAAAGTGCGTGCAAGGTAAAGCCATCGTCAACTCTATTAGCTTGAAAGAAGGTGAAGAGAACTTTCTGAATCAAGCTAAGTTGTTAAAACGTTATGGTGCTGCCACGGTAGTGATGGCATTTGATGAGAAAGGTCAGGCCGATACCGAAGACCGCAAGTTTGAGATATGTGAGCGTAGTTATAAATTACTCACAGAAAAAATCGGCTTTCCGCCACAAGATATAATCTTTGACCCGAATATTTTTGCAGTAGCCACAGGAATTGAAGAGCATAATAATTATGCTGTCGATTTTATTAATGCAACTCGGCGTATCCGTCAAAATTTGCCCCATGCTCACGTATCAGGTGGCTTATCCAACGTATCTTTTTCTTTTCGTGGCAATAATCCTGTGCGTGAAGCGATGCATTCGGTTTTTTTATATCATGCTATTAAAGCCGGTATGGATATGGGTATTGTGAATGCCGGACAATTGGAAGTGTACGATCAAATTCCCTCAGAACTTAAAGAAGCGGTAGAGGACGTGATCCTTAATCGTCATGATCAAGCTACAGATAAACTTCTAGAACTGGCGCCTAAATATCAAGGTGACGGTAAAGTCTTAGTCAAAGACAATCTTGAATGGCGGGAATTACCTGTTAATAAACGTCTTGAGCACGCTTTGGTGCGCGGCATTATGGACTTTATAGAAGAAGATACTGAAGCGGCACGCCTTGCAGCAGAAAAACCTTTACATGTTATCGAAGGGCCATTAATGGATGGCATGAATGTAGTAGGGGATCTGTTTGGCGAGGGGAAAATGTTTCTGCCACAAGTGGTTAAATCTGCCCGCGTTATGAAAAAGGCGGTATCTTATCTTAATCCGTATATAGAACTTGAGAAAGACAAAGGTAGCAGTAACGGTAAAATTTTATTAGCTACCGTAAAAGGTGACGTTCACGATATAGGCAAAAACATTGTGGGCGTTGTGTTGCAATGTAATAATTTTGAGATCATCGACCTTGGGGTGATGGTGCCTTGTGCAAAACTATTGCAAGTGGCCAAAGATGAAAATGTCGATATGATTGGCCTATCTGGGCTGATTACACCTTCTCTTGATGAAATGGTCTACGTGGCCAAAGAAATGCAACGGCTAAATTTTGACTTACCCTTATTAATTGGGGGGGCCACCACGTCTAAAGCACATACCGCAGTAAAAATTGAGCAACATTATCAGCAACCAGTGGTTTACGTGCCTAATGCTAGTCGCGCAGTGGGGGTGTGCCAAAAACTGATCACTGCCGAAAATCGAGCTATATACGCAGAAGAATTAAAACTTGATTATGAAAAAGTGCGCGAACAACACGCTAAGAAAAAGCCGCGCACCCGTCCTGTAACGTTAGAGCAAGCCCGTTCCAATGGTTTTAAGTTTGATTGGGATAATTATCAGCCACCTGTCCCCAATATGTTGGGGGTGACGGCAGTGAGTGTTGGACTGGCTGAGTTAGTTGATTACATAGATTGGACGCCCTTTTTCCTAACGTGGTCTTTAGCGGGCAAGTATCCGCGTATTTTACAGGACGAAGTAGTGGGCAAAGAAGCCCAGATTTTATTTGATGATGCTCAGGATATGCTAAAAATCTTATGCGATAACCCCAAGCTCAAAGCGAGTGGAGTTATGGGCATTTTCCCCGCTAATCGAGTGCATGATGATATTGAAATTTATGCTGACGAAAGTCGCTGTAAAGTGGTTCACATTGCTCACCACCTTCGTCAACAAACCGAAAAGCCTAAGGGGGCAAACAATTGCTTAAGTGATTTTGTTGCACCAAAATATTCTGGTAAAGCGGATTATCTTGGCGCATTTGCTGTGACTGCAGGTACTTGGGAAGATGGCTTGGCCAAAGAATATGAAGATGACGGTGATGATTATAATTCCATTATGGTTAAATCCCTTGCGGATAGATTTGCAGAAGCTTTTGCCGAATATTTACATAAAAAAGTACGTAAAGAGATTTGGGGTTATGTCCCCGATGAAACGTTATCAAACGAAGAACTTATTCGTGAAAAATATCAAGGTATTCGACCAGCGCCTGGTTACGCTGCTTGCCCTGAACATACCGAAAAACAATTGATTTGGGATTTGTTGGATACCGAGAAGAACACCGGCATGAAATTGACAGAGAGTTTTGCCATGTGGCCTGGTGCCGCTGTATCTGGTTTTTATTTTTCACACCCAGACTGCCGATATTTTGCAGTGGCACAAATACAAGAAGATCAATTACTCGATTATGCCGCTCGCAAGAGTTGGGATAGATTAGAAGCTGAAAAGTGGTTAGGGCCTAACCTTCAATAGAAAATGGATTGATAAAAACATGTTCGATAAACCTTTCAGCCAAGCGTGCGAAAATAATAAACAATCTATTTTAGAAGTATTGAAAAGGGTTTTGTCTGACAAAACCAACCTCTTAGAGATTGGTTCTGGGACCGGTCAGCATGCCGCGTATTTTGCTCCTAGGCTCAGACATCTAGAATGGCATACTAGCGATATGCCTGATAAACACCTTGGTATTGCAGCGTGGTTAGAAGAGGTAAAGGTTAATAATTTGCATCAACCCCTGTCATTCAAAATCGGCGCTACCAGCGCCTGGCCACTAACCAATACTGATGCGGTGTATACAGCTAATACCACACACATTATGCAACCATCAGAATCACAACTTATGATGCAATTAGTGGCTGATAACTTACCTATCGATGGGATATTTTGCCAATATGGTCCTTATAATTTTCAAGGGCAATATAGCAGTGAGTCTAATCAATCCTTCGATCAACATTTAAGCGAGCAAGGTTGTGGTGGTATTCGTGATATTGATGAACTGGTGCTTTGGGCCAAACCTCTGGTTCTTATTGAAACAATCCCAATGCCAGCAAATAACTTTATGTTAGTCTGGCAAAAACAGTAAATGGCGACCGATGCTTTAAACTTTGTTCATTTATAATTCTGACCGTTTAAAGGGTAAAAGTTTTTCAGCATTATTCTTGTATTCTTCTATTTGAGTGTTTTCTTGATCAATAAACCGTTCAACTGCCTCGTGAAATGCCAACTCTTTAAGTGAATGGTTTGAGTAACAATAGATAGGTTCAAAGCCTCTTAATATCTTATGTTCACCTTGTGTACCTGGATTAAATTTAGCGATGTTTCTCTCAATGCAAAATTCGATACCTTGGTAGTAACAACACTCAAAATGTAAGTTATCTATATCCTCTAAAGCCCCCCAATAGCGGCCACAAAGTTGGTTTTGATCAAATACAAATAATGCACTGGCAATAGGTTGGTCATCTTTCAATGCGATCACCAACATTAAGTTGTGATGTAAGTCTCTAAAAATTTGTTGGAAAAAGGCTTCAGTCAAATAACCGTCATGGCCACTGCGTTTTAAATAGGTTTGTTTGTAACAATCATAAAAAAAATGCATTTTTTCTGTAGTCAAATTTTCGCCATGCAAGCGAATCACTTTTATTCCTTGTGTTGTAACTTTAAGGCGCTCTTTTGTAACACTTTTTCTTTTACGTGAATTAAAATACGTCAAATAATCTTCAAAAGATGAATATTGTCGATTGAACCACTGAAATTGCACTGAGTGGCGTTGTACTTGGCCGTGCTCATTCAGTAATTGACTAATATCAGGTTCCACAAATAACCAATGCATAGAAGACATGCCGTACATAGCTAATTGAGCCGTGATTTCCTTACATAAGATGGGTAACAGTTGTTGTTTATCTACCTTAATGTTGAGCATTAACCTAGCACCAGTTACTGGAGTAAAAGGTATTGCGGCCACTAATTTAGGATAATAGTTAACTCCGTATTGTCGATAAGTGTTTGCCCATGCAAAATCAAATACATATTCTCCGTAACTATGGTTTTTTTTATATAAGGGTAATATGCCAACAGGCTCGGAATTTAGATAAATTACTAAATGAAATGGTTGCCATCCCGATTTTCCGCCAACCGATCCCGAGGTTTCTAATGCGTGCAGAAAATAATACTGGCAAAATGGACTATTGCCATTGGCTAAATTATCCCAAACTGTTTGACCAATTTGTTCAATTGAGGTGTTAAATTTGAACGTGTATTTTGTGCTTAATAATGACAATTTTGGATCTAACCTTTGCTAAGTTTACTTGACTAATATGGCAGAGAACGATGTTAAGATCATTAAATATACCATCACAAGGTTACTTTCCTGGCGCGAGAGAAGTCGACATGAACTGCTTGAGAAGCTTTTGAATCTTCACTTATAGCGCCATTTGTACATTTAAATGGATAGATGAATTTAATCAGAATAATCTGCAAAGTAATGAGAGGTTTACAGAATCTTTGATCCGCGGTCGTTTGAATAAAGGTATTGGCGAATCAAGAATGCGTAATGAATTAGAATAACATCAAATTTCTGCAGCAATAGTGGCTGCAGCAATGCGTTAACTGAGTATCAACTGGTTTTGGTTAGCTATCAAAATATTTTAAAAAAATACGCTGCAAAGCCTGCAGATGATTATAAAGAGCAAAAAAACAGCAACAATTTTTATATTATCGTGGTTTTATATATCAACAAATTAGCTATGCGATTGAATCATCTAAAGATTAACGCTCTTTAGTGCTAAGACTAACCTTAACAAAAGTTCACTAAACTGATATCTTTGGCGCCATACGCACTACTTATGCCGCTTTTGGGCATTTTTTAACTCCAATAATTATTAATATTTCAGGATTGTAAATGAGTAAAACAACCGCCGAAATCCGGTGCGCATTTTTAGATTTTTTTGCCGCAAAAGGACATCAAAAAGTATCCAGTTCATCTTTAGTTCCTGCAAACGATCCGACACTTTTGTTTACAAATGCTGGAATGAACCAGTTTAAAGATGTATTTTTAGGCAGCGAAGCCCGTAGTTATAATAAAGCAACATCTTCGCAACGCTGTGTGAGAGCCGGTGGCAAGCATAATGATCTCGAAAATGTAGGATATACTGCCAGGCATCACACTTTTTTCGAAATGTTAGGTAACTTTAGCTTTGGTGATTACTTTAAAGCTGAAGCTATCCAATATTCTTGGGATTTTTTAACCAAAGAATTAAACCTTTCTAAAGACAAATTGTTGGTCACTATTTACCACGACGATAACGAAGCCTTCGATATATGGGCAAACCAAATAGGTTTGTCAGAAGATAAAATAATTCGAATTAGTACTTCAGACAATTTTTGGTCGATGGGAGATACCGGTCCTTGCGGTCCTTGTTCAGAAATTTTCTATGACCATGGTGAACATATTTGGGGCGGACCTCCAGGCTCTCCAGAAGAAGACGGCGATCGCTTTATTGAGATCTGGAATCTGGTCTTTATGCAGTTTAATCGTCAAAGCGATGGGACTATGCAGCCATTGCCTAAACCTTCTATCGATACGGGCATGGGGTTGGAGCGTATTTCAGCCATATTACAAAATGTGCATAGCAACTATGAAATTGATATTTTTCAGAACTTGATTGAAGCTACAGCCAATATTGTTGGGACCGACGATAGACAAGATAAGTCTTTACGGGTTATTGCAGATCATATTCGTTCTTGTAGTTTCTTAATTTGTGACGGTATTATTCCTTCAAATGAAGGCCGTGGATATGTGTTGAGGCGTATTATCCGCAGAGCAGTAAGGCATGGTAATAAACTCGGTGCCAGTGGCGTATTTTTCTATCGTCTGGTGGCGGCCCTAGAAATCCAAATGGGAGAAGCTTATCCTGAGCTAACTGCCAATCGTGAGCTTATAGAAAAAGTATTAAAAACCGAAGAAGAACAGTTTTCTCGCACCCTTGAGCGTGGCATGAGTATTCTGAATAATGCTCTTAGCGAGCTGACATCCGATGTGGTACCGGGCGAACTCGTATTTAAGCTTTATGATACCTATGGCTTCCCTGCAGATTTAACTAATGATGTAGCTCGTGAAAAAGATCTGAGTATTGACGAAGAAGGTTTCCAAGCTGCGATGGCAGCTCAACGAAAACGTGCGCAACAGGCTAGTCAATTTGATACTGATTACAATGAACTACTAAAGTCTAATTGCGCTTCTGTGTTTACTGGTTATGATCAGTTAACAAATCAGGCCAAGATTGTTGAATTGTTTGCCAACGGTCAGGTAGTAAATCAATTAAGTGACGCTGAAGAGGGGATTATTGTTCTTGATAAGAGCCCCTTTTATGCAGAATCAGGTGGTCAAGCTGGAGACAGCGGTGTACTTAAAACTGCTAATGGCAGTTTTGTTGTAAGGGATACGGTTAAGCTGGGTAATGCTATTGCTCACAAAGGTACTGCTCATTCAGATTTTAAATTGGGTGATTTGGTGCAAGCTGAATTTGATGTTGAGCGTCGCGAAGCCATAAAATTAAATCACAGTGCCACGCACCTTATGCATGCTGCTTTGAAACAAATTCTGGGTGAGCATGTGAACCAGAAAGGCTCATTAGTATCAGACGAGCGTTTTCGTTTTGATTTTTCACATTTTGAAGCAGTAACTAATACACAGTTACAAAGTGTTGAAAAGTTAGTTAACCAGCAAATTCGAGCCAACCACGTTTTAGATACCAAGTTGATGAATTTGGACGAGGCTAAGGCCGCAGGTGCAATGGCTTTATTTGGTGAGAAATATGCTGAAGACGTACGCGTTGTCTCTATGGGAGATTTTTCTATGGAACTGTGTGGCGGCACGCATGTCAATAGAACGGGTGATATTGGTTTCTTTAAAATTGTTTCAGAAGGAGGCATTGCTGCCGGTGTTAGAAGGATTGAAGCGGTTACTGGAGAACAGGCGCTAGATGCAGTGCAGAGCCAAGCTCAACAAATGAGCCAAATTGCGGGTTTATTAAAAACAGATCCACAAAGCTTAACTGCTCGTATACAAGGTTTATTAGACGGCAATAAATTAGTTGAAAAAGAATTACATAAGCTCAAACGACAAATAGCCAGTAACGCAACGACAGATGTACTATCTGAAGTGTATGAAATAAATGGCATCAAAGTCCTATCTACAGTGTTAGAAGGTATTGAAGCTAAAGCGCTTAGATCTATGGTCGACGACTTTAAGAATCAGTTAGGCAGCGCGATAATCGTTTTGGGTCTAGCTGAAGAAAATAAAGTTAGTTTGATTGTGGGTGTAACCAAAGATCTTGTGTCTATAATTAGAGCTGGTGATTTGGTTAACTTTGTAGCTCAACAAGTTGGTGGTAAAGGTGGAGGTCGTCCTGATATGGCCCTTGCAGGTGGAACTCAACCTCAAAACTTAGAGTCAGCCATTGTCTCAGTACAAGGTTGGTTAGAAGAAAAGTTGTAAAAGGGAAAATGGAAAAAATTTTTCGGTTGTTTTTTGTGGTGACAACAAAAATAGGGAAAAACCGATTGGGTAAATTTTCTGGCGGTGCTGGTGATTTACACTAACTTTAACGAAGGAATCGTGTTTTTAACGGATAAAGGAGCAATAGAATGCTAATTTTAACTCGTCGTGTTGGAGAAACCCTAATGGTTGGTGATGACGTCACCGTAACAGTATTAGGGGTAAAAGGTAATCAGGTAAGAATTGGTGTGAATGCACCTAAAGAAATATCTGTGCATCGTGAAGAAATTTATATGCGTATTCAAGCTGAAAAGAACGTACAACTTGCCGCCCATGAACAGGCAGCAAGCACGGACGAAGACTAGTAGGTATTCAAATTTAAAAAAGCTGGGTAACCAGCTTTTTTTATGTCTGTAATTTAGCCTTCATTAATTTATGTTTTTTGCTCAAACTTGTCAAAAAATAAGCACTTAACCAATAATCGTTTAAAATGCCAGCATGCCGTCATTATCTTCATAAAAAGTGTTTGACATACTCATGCGGATCGGTAGAATCCTGCTCCTCATTAAGGAGAGGTTAAACATAATCCAGCGGCTACAAAGCTTAAGGATTAGGTCAATAATTTCAGTTAGTCGAAGTGACAAACATCCAAAAATGAGCATAAGATTCAAGTTCCGGAGAGGTGGGTGAGTGGCTGAAACCAGTTCCCTGCTAAGGAACCGTACGTTTATTCGTACCGAGGGTTCGAATCCCTCCCTCTCCGCCATTGAGTGTTAGTGTCAAGTTTTGAAAGCGCGTGTAGCTCAGCTGGATAGAGTACCTGGCTACGAACCAGGTGGTCGGAGGTTCGAATCCTTCCACGCGCACCATACTTCAAAGATTTTTTAGAAGGTAAACGATCTTCGGTTATACTTCTAAAGCAAACAGTTTGCGCGTGTAGCTCAGCTGGATAGAGTACCTGGCTACGAACCAGGTGGTCGGAGGTTCGAATCCTTCCACGCGCACCACATACCAAAAGCCTGCAAATTTATTTGTAGGCTTTTTTGTTTCTGAAACATTAGTTTCTATCATTAACGCTTAGGTATTTGGATTAGATTCTACTAATAGCAGTTTAATAACTATGTAGCGGTTTAATAATAGCGGTTTGATATCGAGCATGTAAATTGTTTGTTAATTATTGGGTGTTATTGGGTAAATATTCACAATATCCGAATTTTTTCTTATTCTTTATGCACTTTTCCTCTTGGCGTTTTGTTGTGTTTTCTCAGGCTGCATGGTACTTATCACAATTAATTGTTTAATTTTGAGATCATCTTTGTATGCAACCTGAAGTCGCAAATGCTCTTGCAGAAGCTGCTAATCTATTATTAGTTGGAATGGTAGTGGTGTTTTTGTTTTTATCGATGCTAATTGGTGCAATTACTCTAATTGCTTGGATAAACAAACTTATCCCTGATGAGTCTTTCAATACTATAGAAAACCAGTCCAAATTTACCAACAACACCTTGTCTAATAATCAAGACGTGTCTCCAAAGATTGTGTCTGCGATTAGCGCAGCTATCTTTCAACATAGACAGTCACACTAGTTTAAAATTTTTAAGGAAGTATCCCCATGCGTAAACCATTAGCAATTACAGATGTTGTATTGCGTGACGCTCACCAATCCTTGTTTGCGACCAGAATGCGTCTGGAAGACATGTTACCTATAGCAAGTAAATTAGACGATATTGGCTATTGGTCATTAGAAACATGGGGTGGGGCGACTTTTGATGCTTGCATTCGTTATTTAGGAGAAGATCCATGGGATCGTATTCGCCAGCTTAAAAAGGCCATGCCTAAAACTAAACAGCAAATGTTATTACGAGGCCAAAACCTTTTAGGTTATCGTCATTATGCAGATGATGTGGTTGAAAAATTTGTTGAGCGGGCACATGCAAATGGCGTTGATGTGTTCCGTATATTTGATGCAATGAACGATATTCGTAATTTACAAACTGCGGTTAAGGCAGCCATTAAACAAGGTGCACATGCTCAAGGAACCATGTCTTATACTGTGTCACCCGTTCATTCCTTGCAGACTTGGTTAGATATGGCCAATAGATTACAAGATATGGGCGTGCATTCAATTTGTATAAAAGATATGGCAGGGTTACTCAAGCCTTACGAATGTGAAGAATTGGTGACGAAATTAAAAGAATCCATCGAAGTGCCTATTGCCATGCACTGTCATGCAACAACGGGATTGAGCACCGCTACCTATCAAAAAGCAATTGATGCTGGTATTGATATTTTAGATACATCTATTTCATCGATGAGCATGACTTATGGACATACAGCGACAGAAACGATTGTGTCTATTGTTGAAGGTACAGAGCGTGACACCGGTTTAGCATTACCTGCTTTTACTGAAATCGCTAGTTTCTTTCGCGACGTCCGTAAAAAGTATTCGCAGTTCGAAGGTAGCTTGAAAGGTGTTGATGCACGTATTTTGATTGCACAGGTACCTGGTGGCATGTTGACTAATATGGAAAGCCAACTTAAAGAGCAGGGTGCTGAAGATAGGATGGACGAAGTCCTTCTAGAAATCCCGAAAGTAAGAGAAGATTTGGGCTTTATTCCCTTGGTCACGCCAACATCACAAATCGTCGGTACTCAGTCTGTAATTAATGTCATTACAGGGGAGCGTTATAAGAGTATTAGTAAAGAAACTGCTGGAGTACTTAAGGGTGAATATGGTGCTACTGCTGCGCCTGTTAACAGAGAGTTACAACTTCGGGTATTAGATGGCAAAGAAGCCATTAAATGTCGCCCAGCAGATTTAATAGACAACGAACTGGCGGAGCTTACTACTGAGCTTACAGATATTGCTAAAAAAGAATCAATCCAAACAGCAGATGATTTGGTTGATGATGTACTGACCTACGCTTTGTTTCCACAAATTGGTTTAAAGTTTCTCAAAAATAGAAATAACCCGGATGCCTTCGAGCCAGCACCCAGTCATACACCACAAGTTGCTACAAATAGTGGTATTTCTCCTAATGCACAAACAGCCGGTACTGCTGCATACTCAGTGCGTGTTGATGGTCAAGTGTTTGAGGTTGAAGTGGCGCAAAGTGGTGAGTTAACAAATGTGAAAGCAGCACCTGATTCTCCGCCTCAGGTTCAGGTGGCTAAGGCGGCTTCTGAAACTGGGCAAGCATTAAAATCCCCACTGGCAGGTAATATTTTTAAAGTGCTGGTTAAAGATGGTGATGAAGTAACTTCGGGTGACGTAGTCATCATTATGGAAGCAATGAAAATGGAAACCGAAATCCGAGCATCTAATTCAGGTGTGGTATCCAATATCTCAACTAAAGAAGGTGATGCGGTACAAACCGGTCAACCTTTGCTAGTCATAGGATAAGGAACACCAATGGAAAAGCTCGAATTATTATGGCAAAGCACCTCTCTGGCTCATTTCGAGTTAGGTCAGGTGATCATGATGAGTGTTGGCGCATTATTACTTTACTTAGCTATTGTTAAAAAGTTTGAACCGTTGCTGTTGCTACCTATTGGTTTTGGTGCAGTACTAACCAATATTCCATTAGCTGGTTTCAGTGATCCTGGTGGGTTGCTTTATCTGGTTTATCATATTGGCATCGATACAGGTGTTTTCCCCTTGCTCATTTTTATGGGGGTGGGAGCTATGACAGATTTTAGTGCTCTGATTGCCAATCCTAGAATGCTGCTACTTGGTGCTGCTGCACAATTTGGTATCTTCGGTACGCTATTCGGTGCTATTGCCCTGAACATGGTGCCAGGCTTTGAGTTCTCGTTGCAAGATGCTGCAGCTATCGCCATTATTGGTGGTGCTGATGGACCGACAGCGATATTTTTAGCGTCTAAATTGGCGCCTGATTTATTAGGTGCCATTGCGGTCGCCGCTTATTCGTATATGGCGTTGGTTCCCATAATTCAGCCGCCTATCATGCGCCTGTTTACTACCGAAGAAGAAAGAAAAATAGAGATGCCTGAACTTAGATTTGTGTCTAAGCGTGAAAAAATAATTTTCCCTTTAGCGGTCTTATTACTGTGTATTTTGTTTTTACCAACGGCAACACCCTTAGTGGGGATGTTTTGTTTAGGTAACTTGATGAAAGAATCAGGTGTGGTGGATAGATTAAGTAATAGCGCCCAAAACGAATTAATTAATGTTGTGACCATCTTTTTGGGATTAGCTGTTGGCTCAAAATTATCGGCTGATAAGTTCTTGACGGTTGAAACCCTAGGTATCTTAGCATTAGGTGCTATCGCATTCTCCATTGGAACTGCGGCTGGCATATTAATGGCAAAAGCAATGAGTAGACTCAGCAGTCAAAAAATCAATCCATTGATTGGTGCCGCAGGCGTGTCTGCAGTACCTATGGCGGCCAGAGTGGTCAATAAGGTTGGACTTGAAGCGAACCATCATAATTTTTTACTGATGCATGCTATGGGGCCTAACGTGGCTGGTGTGCTAGGTTCGGCCGTAGCCGCTGGAATATTGTTGGCCTTGGTAGGATAAAATAGCTCGATGCAGTTAAATATACATTTTATTTACCTGCATCAGTTTGAAACTTTTTAGCGTTGATTATCCTGTCCATTAACCAATGCCTGATGAGAATTAATTAATTTTTGGGTGTATTCATTTTTAGGCCAATTAAAAATTGCATCAGTTTTTCCTGACTCGATGACTTTACCATCCTTGATGATGATCACTTTGTCAGATATATGCCTAACTATGCCTAAATTGTGAGAAATAAAAATAAATCCGAGGCCTAAATCACGCTGTAGTTTCATTAAAAGATTAACTGCCTGAGATCGCACAGAAGGGTCTAACGCAGCGAATGGTTCATCTGCAACAATGACTTTGGGGTTCAGTATTAGGGCTCTGGCTAAGGCTATTCTTTGACGTTGTCCATCTGACAACATATGTCGATAAAAAAACTGATGTTCCGCCATTAACCCAACTTGTCTAAGAGTCTGTTCTATTAGCGACCTGCGTTGTTGAGCATTATATTTAGTATTGAGGCGCAATGGTTCTTCCAGAATTGAGCCCAATGTAAGCCCAGGATTGAGGGAATCATTACTGTTTTGAAAAATCATTCTGATATCGTGGCATCGGACACTAATGTTCGATTCATTCAGTTCCACTCCATTCATAAAAATCTTACCACTTTTAGGCGTCTCTAAACCCACAAGTAATTTTGCCAACAAGGACTTACCTGAGCTGTTATCACCTACAATAGCTAGGGTTTCACCTGCTTTAATATTAAAACTCACAGGTCCTAAATCAAACGTCACTTTACTTTTTGACCACATACCTTTTGTTTTATTCTGAAACGTTAACGCTTCAACATTAATGAGATCCATTACTTAGCATCCCAATGCAGTGGAAAATGACAACTGTAGAAATGTGTATGAACCCGTCTAATTTGAGGTGTTGCGACACACTCTCTGCGAGCTCTGGGACATCTTGGACCTAACCTGCAGCCTATAGGTAGATGGTGCAAGGTAGGGATAGTGCCATCTAATGAACTAAGAGGAGATTTTGGTGGAAGATCTTTGCGAAAGCTTGGGGCACTATCTAACAGCGCTTGAGTGTATGGATGAAAGGCGCGTTTTCTTAGTTGCTTTAAATCACCACTTTCGACCGTTTGCCCACAATATAAAACGGTCATATAACTGGCCATGCTGGATATAGCTAACAAATCGTGACTGACAAACAAAATGCTCATGCTTTTTACTTGATTCACTCTACTGAGTAACTTTAATATTTGTGTCTTTGAGGTAACTTCCATACCTTTCGTAGGATCATCGGCAATAATTAATTTAGGCTCAGATGCCAATGCCATCGCAATCATAAACTTTTGTACCACATCGTTGGCAATTTGATGAGGATAGCTACTAAGGCATAAAAGATGGTTTTTAATACCTACCTTATGTAGTAGTTTTATTGCCAATGCTTGTTTTTCGTGATTACGTTGCCAAAACCATTTTTTAGTTAATTTTTCATTGGGAAGCATTTCTTTTAGCTGCTGGCCTAACGTCAAAGAGGGGTCGAGTGACTCAATAGGGTTTTGAAAGATCACCGAGATATCTTTTCGAATAAGTTTTCGCCGTTCTTTGGCAGACATCGTTAATAAGTTCTGTCCTTTCCATGTCATACGGTCGGCAGTAATTCGCCAGCGTTTTGGCAGTGCCCCAACAATCGCTTTGACGATCAAACTTTTGCCTGAACCTGACTCACCGACTAAAGCATGAATTTGACCTTCATGGATCACCATGTTTATTTTATCAAGTGCCTTGACCCATCCTCCAGATATATCGATTTCTAAGGTTAGGTTTTTGATATCAAGCAAGACCATTAATGTAATAACCTATTTCTAAGCGCTGAGCGCAATCCATCGCCTACTAAATTGATAGAAATCATCATTAAAAACAACGCTCCACCTGGCAGGGCAATCGTCCAAGGTGCGATGTATACAACCTCAATACCTTCCAAAAGCATGGCACCTAATTCTGAAGACGGGGCTTGAGCACCTAACTTTAGAAATCCCAAAGCGCTAATGTCTAAGATAGAGATAGATAGTGCTAAGGTGGCTTGTACCACTAACATCTCACCCATGTTTGGCAATATGGAGTGAATAAATATTTGGGTTTTACTGGCACCGTCGAGTTTTGCAGCCATAATATATTCTTTAGACAATTCATGCCTTACAAAGTCCCGAGTCTGGTGAACAAACTGAGGTATCAGTGCGAGTGCTATGGCCCACATACTATTGACTAATCCTGGACCTAGAATAGCTATAATAATAATAGCGATAAGCAACGTTGGGATTGCCTGAATCGAGTCTAAAGTATGATTAAGAAAACTTGAACGAAACCCTCTACTCATTCCCGCTAGTGCTCCTAATCCCACTCCCAGAAGCATAGCGATGATAACCAAAAACAAACTAATACCAAAAGTCATTCTGCAGCCATAAATAATTCTAGATAATAAATCACGGCCTAAGGCATCAGTACCAAATACATGGCTGATACCCCCATTGGGATCCCAAGCCGGTGGGATCAGCAAATCGCCTATTTGTTGCATATTCGGATCAAAGGGTGCTAATAATGGGCAAAAAATAGTAATGATCAGAAAAAAAGCAAAACAAAAAAGCCCTGCTACAGCGATATGATTGTTTTTAAATTCCATCCAAGTGTATTGCAGTGGAGAGGGATGATGCTCTTCCTGATATAAACTAGATTGCGACACGTTCAGCCCTTCTGCGTCTTGGATCGGTTAGACGAATAATTAGATCAATTGACATAGTGAAAATAACCACCAAAACAGATACGGCTAACATTCCTGCTCTTATCGCGGGATAATCTTGCTGATAAATAGCTTGAATTAGCCAATTGCCTATACCAGGCCAAGAAAATATACTTTCTACTATCATGGCGTTGGTTAACAAAGTGGGAAATTGCATGGCTAATAATGGAAGAATAGGTATTAGCGCATTTCTCACTCCATGGCGCATGAGTACCTGTCTTGGTGTCAATCCTCTGGCGTAAGCCGCTAAGATAAACTCGCTATTTAAGGTTTCAATTACCGAACGTCTGGTGATCCGAAATATCATCGTTGTTGTGACAACTGCAATCGATACAGTTGGTAAAATAAGATGTCTTAATGCACTAATGAGTGCGGCTTGTTTATCGAGAGAATCAGATAATAAAATATCAATTACAATGAAGTCCGTGATGCTAGGGATTTCAAATAATAAACTTATACGCCCAGATAGTGGAAACCATCCTAGTTGCAAAGAAAAAACTAGGATCATGATCAAGGCCAGCCAGAATACAGGTATTGAATAACCCAATAAACTCACTGACAGCAAGCTGTAATCGGTGAGTTTATGATGTCGCAACGCAGCTAAAAAACCTAAGGGTAAGCCAATGGAAAAGGACAGAACGAGAGCATAAGCACTCAGCTCTATACTGGCAGGAAGGTAATGCCCTACATCGTCATAAAGCGGTAAACCCGAGTTGAAACTTACCCCCCAGTTCCCGGCAAATAGTTCACCCATGTAATACCAATATTGAACAAATATATTGTCATCTACAGAGTACTTCATTTGACTATTTTGCAGTTCCGTCAACTCGTTAAACCGTAAACCCGTAAGATTTTCCAATGCTTGCCCAGGAAATAAATACGCTAGAAGGAAAGACAGTAAGCTTAGGATAAAAAGTGTAACAAGAACAAGATTTGCATAACGTAATAATACATTGGCCATTAGAATTTTTTCACTCCACCAAATCGCACACCGCCATAGGGATTAATAACTAATCCGTCAAGATTTTTCCTATGGGCCTGGTATCGAGAAGCATGAGCTATGGGGATCAAAGGCAGTTGTTCAGCAAGCAGTTCATTGGCTTTACCATAAAAATAGGTCCGTTCGCTGATTTCGGTATATTCTAAAGCTTTATTAATCAATAAGTCATATTCATCTGAGCACCACATTGCTCTGTTAGTCCCTGACTTTATGGCTGAGCACGATAATAGTGGGCGGTAAAAATTATCTGGGTCGCCATTGTCTGCTGACCAACCAATTAAAACAGAGTCGTGTAGCCCTTCGGTTAAACGCTCTCTAAATGTTGACCATTCGTAACTAATAATATTCACTTGTATGCCGACATCTTGCAAATAAGCTTGAATTAGCTCAGCCATTTTCATGGCGTTTGGATTGTATGCTCGTTGCACGGGCATCGCCCAGACCGTCATTGAGAAGTCCTCTGGTACGCCTTGTTCACGCAATAACTTCTTTGCCGCTATGGGATTGTAACTTAGAGTCCGCACATCAGCTTGAAATGCCCAAGATGTCCGAGGAACAATATTTTTTGCTGCAACGGCGCTATTAAAGTAAATGGCTTCAATCAAGGCATTTTTATCAATTGCCATGCCTAAGGCTCTGCGCACCAGTGGATTATCAAATGGAGGTTTAGATGTATTAAACGCCCAAAAACCTACGTTTAAGCCTGGCTTTTCGTCTAATACTAAATCCTCTTGTTGACGTATCACCTCCAGTTCACTATGGGCGGGTAAAGCAATGGCATCACATTCGGAGGTCAGTAGTTTAGCGAGTCTAAGTGAGCTAGAAGGAGTGATATCAAATATCAGTTTGTCAGTTAACTCAATATGGCGCCAATACTCTGGATGTTTCGTATAGCGTATATAACGATCTTGGCGGAAGCTAGCCAATTGATAAGGGCCAGTACCTATTGGCTTATAATCTATTAGTTCTTGTTGATTACGTAATATCAATTTATCAGCATACTCAGCGGATAATATCACCGCAAAGTCTGTGGCAAGGTTAGCTAAAAAGGAGCTTTCTGGCCTATTCAATGTGATTTCTACCCGATAACCGTTGATTCGAGTAACTTGTGTTATTAAGCCGCGAAGATTAAGGCTGTCAGTATATGGATACCTTCCACCAGATATCTCGTGATAGGGGTGATCAACCAGTCTCCAACGATTGATACTAAACAACACATCTTCAGCATTGAAAAAGCGTGTTGGCTCAAAAGTGTCAGTTTTGTGAAAAGGGACATTTTGTCTTAGCTGAAAAGTATAGGTTTTACCATCGTCACTTACCAGCCAACTGGTAGCAAGTGCAGGTACTATATCTCCTGTCACTGGGTCAAAGTCTATTAATCGATCATAAATTTGGTGGGATGAAGCATCAACAGTTGTACCTGAGGTGTCTAATTGTGGATTAAAGCTAGCCGGACTTCCTTCTGAGCAATAAACAATTCCATTGGGATCAGTTTTCGATAGAAGAAGTCCATCGCAGGCACACAAAAAGTTACTCGCCAAAACAATCAAAGTTGTTTTGAACCAAATATGTTTATTGGGTTTTGCTAGAATATTCACGCCTCTAGCTTAATCCATATCTTCATTAGTTTGCTCTAACAAATTATACTTTTTCAAATAGCCACGTAATTGATGGTAAGTTAATCCGAGTTTTTCTGCGGTCTTTTTTTGATTAAATTGACTTTCGCTTAATGCCTGATTGATTAAATCTATTTCGAACTCTTGAGAAAGTTCTTTTAAATCAACTGGAAATTCAAAGGCTGAGTTTGTTTTTGGCTCAATTAAAGTATGCTCATTAAGAAAAGTTTCAGTCGACGTGATTGTGGAAGAGATAACCTCTGGTTGGATAATTCTATCCTGAGTTTTGATCCTTCTTTGTGGCCGATAAATGGATTCAAAAGGATCCAGCACAATATTATGAACTGGTAAGTTAGGATTGTTACTGCGATATACAGCTCGCTCCACTACATTTTTTAATTCACGAATGTTACCTGGCCAGTGATAATCCAATAAAATGCGTTTAGCTTTTTCAGTAAAACCACTGAATAGTTCCATTTCAAGCTCTCTGGCCATATTGATGGCAAAGTTTTCGGCTAACATCATAATGTCTTCTCTGCGTTCGCGCAGAGGGGGCAAGGTGATAACATCAAATGCCAATCTATCCAGCAAATCTGCTCTAAATTCACCTGAGTCAGCTAAAGCAGGTAAATCTTCATTTGTAGCAGCCACTATTCGGACATCGACCTTCACACTGCGAGAACCGCCTACACGTTCAAATTCTCCATACTCAATCACACGAAGCAGCTTTTCTTGGACCATGCCAGATGTATTAGACAGTTCATCTAAAAATAATGTGCCGTTATCTGCGGTTTCGAATCTCCCTTCTCGGCGTTTAGCTGCGCCAGTAAAAGCACCTGCTTCATATCCAAACAATTCACTTTCTAACAAACTTTCATTTAAAGCTGCGCAATTGAGTGTCAGGTAGGTTTGTTCCCAGCGTTTTGACAAAAAATGCATACGGGCTGCAACCAGCTCCTTACCTGTGCCTCTTTCGCCAATAATTAAAACGGGTTTATTTAAAGGTGCAATTTGTGAAATTTGCTCTAACACTTCTAAAAAATTATTAGATTGACCTAGCATTTTATCTTGTTGGCGAAAGCGGCTCATCAATATCCTTAAAAAGTGGTCTAAACGACTAACTAATAGTCTGCTTACTAATTATTGTAGATCTCAGCGTGCGGTGTGTAAATTAATATTTGTTTAAAATCAATAATTTAGTTAAACCATGATGTTGGCCTATAAATTGAATAGAACTTAGTAAGAAAAAACCAATAACCTGGTTAAGTAACAATATTTAACTAACATTTGATAAAAGAGGTAAAAACTATGGGTATCTTCTCGCGTTTCACAGACATAGTGAACTCAAATATTAACTCCATTTTAGATAAGGCCGAAGATCCTGAAAAAATGGTGCGTTTAATTATTCAAGAAATGGAAGACACTCTGGTTGAAGTGCGCTCTGCTTCAGCAAAGACATTGGCTAGTAAGAAAGAGATTTGTTCGCAAATCGGTAAAATGCAAAACGAAGCCAAGGATTGGAAATCGAAAGCAGAATTAGCTATCAGTAAAGATAGAGAAGATTTAGCTCGTGCTGCGCTGCATGAAAAGAAAAAGTGTGACGAACATGCCAGTGCTCTGTCACACGAACTTAAGGGTGTAGATGAGCAAATTACAAAATTGCAAAGTGAAGTAGGGCAGCTACAAGACAAATTAGCGGATGCTAAAACACGTCAAAAAGCCATTATGTTACGTCAAAAAACAGTCAGTTCTAGACTTGAAGTAAAGAAAACATTGGACAGCGGCAAAGTCGATGCTGCGATGGGCCGATTTGAACAATACGAGCGCAAAATTGATGATTTAGAGTCACAAGTAGATGCTTACGACTTAGGTAAGAAAACCTTAGCTGATGAATTTGCTGAACTTGAGTCAGATGATGAAATCGATGATGAACTGGCGGCATTAAAGAAAAAAATGAAAGAAAAAAATGCAAAGTAAATCAACGGCTGGTGAAAAGTAAGATAGTAATGGTCGGTAGATACTGGCAAAAAGGAGATGAATTGTGGAAGACGTGGTTGGAATAATAGTAGCACCTATCGTTATTTTTATGATCTTTGTCGCTCCGATATGGCTGATAATGCATTATCGGAGCAAAAAACAAATTAATCAGGGACTGACTGAAGCTGAATATGGCACATTACAGGAATTAGCTGATAGAGCAGAAAAAATGGCAGATCGCATTCATACATTAGAGTCAATTTTGGATGCAGAGGCGCCAGAGTGGAGGAATAAAGTATGAAAACTTTTGGCAGCTTACACAGAGATCCCAGCAAAGGAAAAATTGCAGGGGTGTGTGCTGGTATAGCCGAATACTTCGGCATGGAAATATGGTTGGTGAGAATTCTAACGCTAACTGGATTCTTTTTGTTGGCACCGCCATTTTTCTTCGTTGGTTATATTGCAGCTTGGTTTATTTTAGAAAAAAAACCAAGGGGCTTGGCAGCTAGACCAAGAGATGAAGGGTCTGCAACTCCAAGCTACCACAATAAAGTGCAAGGCAAGGGATGGCATAATGTGTCTGAGGATGAACCAGAAAAAGTAGTGGTGAAGTCTAAAATTTGGCAAGCAGGCGAACCGCCTAAACAGGCTTTTATCGATATCAAACAACGCTTTGAAAAAAATGAAACTAGACTTAGAAAAATGGAGACCTATGTCACTTCAACTGAGTTTCAACTCAATCGAGAGTTAAGCAAGTTATAATCTAATCTTAATGGGGCTGACTGAATGTCAGCCTTAAGTATTTTGTTCTTCCAATTACATAAGGTTGATACCGTTTTCATGCAGACTTCCTTGCTCCAACATCCTAACATTCTCCAGACCAAACAAAAGCTGAAGTTAACTGCGGCAAGACTCGTTAATAATCATGTTAACTTGGCAGTGACTGGACTCAGTGGCAGCGGCAAAACTGCGTTCATTACATCTTTAGCCAACCAACTTATTGAAGCAAACGAAGCGGCACACCTCCCTTTTTTTTCAGTGGTCAGAGAGTCGCGGTTGATTGGTGTAAAACGAGATATTCAACCCAACTTGAGTTTTAGTCGTTTTGCATATGAAGATGCCATGGCCAAGCTTACCCAAACCTCACCCGAATGGCCTGCGTCAACAAAAGGTATTTCGCAGGTAAGGCTAAAAATAAAGTATAAAAAGAGTAAGGGGTTGAGTAAATATCTGACCGAGGACGCAACTCTAACTTTAGACATCACCGACTATCCAGGAGAATGGTTGCTTGATTTACCGCTACTCGATATGGATTATGCTCAGTGGTCTAAACATTGTCAGGGAGAACTTAGCGACCCCATTAGACATGACTTAGCGGCTCCGTTTTTTAGCGCAGTGGCAAATTTAGATTTAAATGCCAAAGGCGATGAATTAGCACTACAAAAAGTCTCTGAGTTATATACCCAGTACTTAATTGATTGCCAAAGTAATGGTTATCAATTATTGCAACCCGGTCGATTTATTTTACCTGGGGAGTTGTCTGGTGCCCCCGTTTTGCATTTTTTTCCTATTACAGACTTGCAACTTGAACAGCAGGGAATTGACATTAATAAACCACTAAAAGATAGTAATGTTGAGTTATTGTGTCAGCGCTTTAAACATTATAAAACCGAAGTAGTACAACCATTTTATAAAGACCATTTCAAAGGTTTCGATCGACAAGTTGTTTTAGTTGATTGTTTGTCTGCGTTAAATCGTGGTTTTCATAGCTATCAAGACTTACAAAAAGCATTAGACTGGCTGATGGGGAGTTTTCAATACGGATCTTCCAATATACTAAATCGTTTGTTTCAACCTAAAATTGATAAGTTGGTATTTGCCGCCAGTAAGGCTGATCACATTACACCTGATCAGCAAACTAATTTAGTCAAGTTGTTGGAAAGCATGCTGCATAGTGCCAGGAAACAAATACAGTTTGATGGCGTCAGTACCGAATCAACTGCTGTGTCTGCTATTCGCGCTTCAAAGTCAGGTCTTTGTCAGCAAAATGGTGAAAGTATTCCGGTGCTGCAAGGTAGGAACGAACAGGGGGCAGCAATTACCCTGTTTCCAGGAGACGTGCCTCAAAGCTGCCCCAGCCCTGAATTCTGGAAGCAGCAAAAATTTGAGTTCCCTAAACTATCTCCCCCCATGATGAATACACAACATGTTCTGCCTCATATCAGAATGGATCAAGTACTCGATTTTTTACTAGCGGATAAATTAATATGAAAAAATCTACTTTATCCAGTGAACAAAAACAGAATGATGCAAGCACATCTAAGGCACTCAAAGGTGCCCATATTTTTAAGACCCAAGACGAAGAAATACAGTCACAACCTTCAGTTAAACCAGCGTTTATTGTTACCAATATTGATTCAATAGAGGTGAGTGATGATCCAATCGATGATGCTAGTCCACTAAAGGATTTGGAAGAGTTAAGCATTAAAAAAAGGAGTAAAAAATGGTTGGTTTTTTTGTTTGTTGGTGTATTGCTGGCAAGTAGTGCCGAGTTAGTCTTTTTTATTATTGCCATGGTTGAGCAAATGGATTGGTTAGCAGGTGTTTGGCTAGCCATTTTTTCAGTCCTTGGAATATTGGTTATGCGTCAAGTTTTTGTTGAGTACAGGGGACTGAAACAACTCAAAAATCAAGATGATATCCGAACCCAATCAGAGAAAATGGCCAATACGAGTGTTATAGGATTGGCTGAACAACATTGTTTTAAAATAGCCAAAAGTCTTCCAAATGATTATCAACACTTGGTAGTAAGTTGGCGAGAAAGCTTTGATCCTCATCACTGTGATAGTGAAGTTTTGTCTTTGTTTGAACACTTAGTGTTAGCTCCTATTGATAAAATGGCTATGCAACAGGTCAGTAAAAACGCCTCGGCAGCAAGTGTCATGATAGCTGTAAGCCCCTTTGCTTTGTTAGACATGCTAATAGTGCTGTGGCGAAATATTCGGATGTTGAACCAAGTCAGCGAAATATATGGCTTACATTTGGGTTATTGGAGCAGAGTTAAGCTAATTCGTAAAATATTTCACACTATGTTGTATGCAGGGGCAGCCGAAATTTTATCTGATGCTGGTAATTATGCATTAAGTGCGGGCCTCGCAGGTAAGTTATCAACTCGTATCGCTCAGGGTATGGGAGCTGGAGTGTTGACTGCTAGAATTGGTTTAAAGGCGATTAATGAATGTCGTCCCTTACCTTGGATATCAAATCCTAAACCGGGGGTGTCAGGTATCAGTAAACGATTGTTGGCGGATCTAAACAAGCAGCTAAAATAGTGTTTTAGCTAAGTTTAGATGGCTTGAAAATTATGTGTTTTTTATAGTATGTAAGCTTATATTTACAATTGAGTCACAAAAAAAATACATGCCCTAGCCTTTTGATTTGGTCTAGTACGAGTACAATTTTGGATATGTTACTTAATAAATTAATTGGATTGCATGTCAAAAAATACTCGTTATAAATCCCATGAAGCTGATGAGAATGGTCTGGTAAATTGGAGTACACAAGAAAATGAAATATGGGCAGCGTTGTTACAAAAACAATGGGGCTTACTTAAAGGGCGGGCCTGTGACGAATATTTACATGGGCTTGAGTTGCTGAATTTATCTTCTGAACGTATTCCACAGCTAGCTGAAATTAACTCAGTTTTGATTAAAGCAACTGGATGGCAGGTAAAACAAGTGCCCTCGTTGATCAATTTTGATGAATTCTTTGACTTATTAGCTAACAAACAATTCCCAGTTGCGACTTTTATCCGTTCAAATGAAGAGTTTGAGTATCTACAAGAACCAGATATTTTCCATGAGATATTTGGTCATTGTCCATTATTAACAAACCCTGCTTTTGCACACTTCACCCATACCTATGGAAAACTTGGCTATGCTGCAAGTAAAGAAGATAGAGCTTTTTTAGCTAGGTTGTATTGGTTTACTGTTGAGTTTGGTTTAGTTAATACTCCCGATGGTACTCGAATTTATGGTGGTGGTGTTCTGTCTTCTCCCGGTGAGACAATTCACGCGCTTGAATCAGATGATTGTGTGCATATGCCAATGCAGCCCTTGGATGCATTAAGAACCCCATACCGCATCGATATTATGCAGCCTATTTATTATGTTCTGGATTCATTTGACTCACTATTTGATATTGCAGAAATGGATATTATGGATTTGGTTACGCAAGCCAAACATCTAGGGTTATATGCACCCAGGTTCCTGCCAAAAGAAAAACAAGCAAGTTGATCCTTTTTTAAATCTGTATGATTTTACAGTCCTCTCAAAAGCAGGTTTATGAGATTGTAAAAACTGTCAACTAATAACACTGTCTTCGCTAAGCCAATTGTAATAATATCTTTACGCCAGTCCAAATTAGGCTGGCGTTGTCTTGTATTCAAAACGGGGTTATAAATGCGCTTAGAAGTAAACTGCCAGGACCGTTTGGGCATTGCTCAAGATGTGTTAGATATATTGGTTGAGCATGAAATCGATCTGCGGGGAATTGAGATTGATGAATTAGGAAAAATTTTTTTAAACTTTCCAAATATTGAGTTTGCAGATTTTCAACATTTGATGCCTAAGATTCGCAAAATCGAAGGTATTGAAGATGTGAAAACCACACCTTTTATGCCCCTAGAGCGCGAACAATACCAGCTTAAAGCGTTGTTGCAGACGTTGCCGGATCCGGTTTTTTCGGTGGATACTAAAGGCAAAATCATCATGATCAATGATGCGGTTGTCTCAAGTCTAGAAGTGCCCAAAGATGAAATTATTGGTAGTGATATTGCAGAACTTCTAAAAGGGTTTAACGTAATTCGCTGGTTAGAAAGTGAAAATCCCCAAGTACAAGCACAAAGAATTCGATTTTTAGAACAAGATTATTTGCTTGATATGTTACCTGTTATGGTACCTGACTTTGATGGTGCTGATATATTGGCGGGGGCCGTCTTCATGCTGAAATCTGAGCTTAGGTTAGGTCAACAACTGACTGTTTTTCATAAGGCGAGCATAGATAGCTTCATCTCTATCCAAGCGGATACTAAAGCGATGAAAAACGTGGTGAAAGAGGCTAAGCGAATGGCCGAATTAGATGGGCCAATTATTATTTTTGGTGAAACTGGCACAGGTAAAGAAATGCTTGCCAAGGCTTGCCATGAAGCAAGTAGACGCAATGAGGAGGCATTTTTATCTTTAAACTGTGCGTCTTTGCAAGATAATGTTGCTGAGTCCGAGTTATTTGGCCATGTAGCAGGAATTGATGGGCAAACTGACAGCAAAGTTGGTTTGTTAGAGTTAGCGCAAGGTGGCACTTTGTTCTTGGACGAGGTGGGTGATATGTCTGCACAGCTTCAAATAAAGCTTTTGCGGGTTTTACAAAATAGGAGTTACCACAGAATTGGTGATGAGAAACCTATACAGTTCGACGTTCGGTTAATTTGTACTACACAAAAAGACTTAGGTAAGTTAATGCAAGAGGGACAATTTAGAGAAGATTTGTTTTATCGTTTAAATATGTTGAGTTTGGTGTTACCTCCATTACGAGAACGTAAATCAGATATTATTGCTTTAGCTGATCGATTTATCAAACAACATAGCGTGAAGTTGGGTCGAAAGGCACCTAAAATGACTAAGGCTTGTGTCGATTATCTACAAACTTATCCGTGGCCTGGCAATGTACGACAACTTGAAAATGCGCTATATCGAGCGGTTTCACTATTAGAAGGCAACGAACTAGAAAAAGAAAATATCCAACTGCCGTCATGCTCTGCAACTGTCAGTTTTGTTTCAGAAGAATTCGCAGGTAGTTTAGATGATGAAGTAAAACGCTTTGAAAAAGACATTTTAATGCGGTTATACCCCAGTTATCCGAGTACCAGACAGTTAGCTAAAAAACTAGGTTTAAGCCACACCGCTATTGCTAATAAATTACGTGACTACGGCATTAACAAAAAGACCGTAAAAATAGTGTAATGGTCTTGTTATAAATATTTGAAGTTACTCGAAAACAAGATAATGG
>Ga0307492_10000112_pt1 | contig 37934 bp, 29 predicted proteins | sample SI3LmetaG_FD_202365 | JGI IMG/M metagenome (GOLD analysis project Ga0307492, IMG submission 202365) | Sea-ice brine microbial communities from Beaufort Sea near Barrow, Alaska, United States - SI3L | ecosystem: Environmental > Aquatic > Marine > Coastal | place: USA: Alaska | collected 2017-05-06 | reverse complement strand
GCATCTAAAAAATGGACGATGCCGATTAGGGATTGGAAACCAGCATTGAATCGTTTTATAATCGAATTTGAGGAGCAGATAGCTCCTCATATTTAAAGGGTATTTACACAGTTAGGATTACACCCTCATTTAAAGCGGACAGTTACACAGTTAGGATTACACCCTCGCTCTAATTTTAACGTTTTACATCTTGAAAACAAAAACCAATTTTATTATTTATCTTTTTTTTATTTTTAACCGCTTGTATTTCACTAATAATCGATAGGGCAATTTCTTCTGGAGAACCTGCACCAAGATCTAAGCCTATTGGGCCAAATAATCTACCTTCTAAATCTTTAAAGCCAGTGCCACAATCATCCAGTAGTTTATCTCTTCTTTTTGAAGGTCCTAATAAACCGATGTAATTTATTTTGCTATTAATGAGTTGTCTTAAATATTCTCGATCTCTCTTGTATTGATGGCTCATAATAATAGCACTGTCAAACGGTGATAAATCAAAATCTGACCACTGAGATCCCTTTACCAAAATTAATTCATCTGCAAACGGAAACATTTGCTTATTTAAACTCGCTTTTCGATGGTCGATTACGGATATTTTCCATCCAATATGATGGGCGATTGCGGTAACTGGTGGAACATCTGGCGAGGCTCCACAGACTAAAAGATGGTGGGGCGCTTTTAATTTGTTTTGGAATTTAAATTGATTGTTCTCTGGTGGAAATTCACTAATAGTTAAACTATTATCTTCAGCTATTGATAAAACTTGATTTTTACCCGCTTCAATTTGAGTTAGCATTTTTATAAAACCAAAATGCTTTTGTTTAGCTGGTAAGTATTTTAACAGAACAGTAATTTCACCATCACATCCTAATCCCATTCCCCACAACCAATCTTCATCATCGCGTAAATTGTAATTTATGACAGTATCAGTGTGAGTCTCGAAAACAGCACGGCAATGTTCAACACCACCACCTTCTAAACACCCTCTGCTAAGTAAGCCCGAATATGAAAAGCTATCACTCACTAACATCATAGCACCTGATTTTCTCTAGGTGGAACCTTTTTTTTCGATGATTATTGCCACAACGTAGTCTTTGTTTTTATCAAATGTTTTAAGTGATTTTAGTAAACTGTTTATTTTTTCCTGCAAAGGAGAAAGTATTAATTTATCTTGCATTTGTTGGCTAGCAATCTACAAGTAATAATCATGAATGGCAACACTATGAATGAAATCTTTAAAGGGTTGATGCAAGAGACTTGCATGAATAGTCCGATATAAAGAATTACCACATAGGTTGCTTTACATAAAGCGCAAGCTTTTGATTTATGGAGGTATTTAAAAAATTAGTTAATTTATATAATCAGTAAAAACACTTATAAAATTTGGGTTGTTCGATAGAAACATGCTAAGGTTTTGAAATTATTATAAAAGATCAGTAAAAATTTATTTAAGGTGTCTTTATAGGTGTTTTCACTGAACATATAAAGCGTTATACAAACTTAATTCGACTAGTGGTATTTTAATCAGATATGGCCCATTTAAATTCTAAGCTCACTATTCTATTCTTAATGTGTTTTTGTCACTTGGTTATTGCAGACCATATATTAAAGAAGGGAGTAGGTAACTTTAAGGTGCAGGGTGGAGAAGGAAGAGAAAATTTAATTATTGGAATTGACTACTATATACCGGAGAACTTCAGTGTAGATTCTCCAATATTAATCGTCTTACCTGGTAATGGACGCACTGGAGGTAACTATAGAGACCGTTGGATGACATCTTCAGATAAGTACAGTACTTTAATTTTATCATTAACTTACTCAAAAGCGCTTTACCCAAAATCAGCCAACTACAATTTAGCTAGAATGGTGACTAAAAAGGAAGCAGTATTTACTAAGGTTAATGACCCCGCTGAATGGATATTTGAAGATTTTGATAGAATATTTGATCTTGTTGTCGCTTCTACTAAATTTTCTCAATTACAATATGATTTTTTTGGACATTCTGCCGGAGCACAAATTGGACATAGGCTTGCAATATTCTCTTCTCAGAACAAAGTTAATCGAATTGTAGCAGCAAATTCAGGGTGGCATACCGTTACAGATTTTGGTATTCCTTTTCCTTATGGATTGAGTAACAGCCCTATTGAAGAATCAATAATTAAAACTAAATTAGAGGCCTCTTTTGCGAAGAAGTTGATTGTTTTTCTTGGGGAGAAGGATAACGCAAAAGAAACCAAAGGCCACCTCTTTCGTGATGTTGAATCCGATAAGCAAGGCGTGCATAGATTTGAACGGGGGCAATATTTTTTTAGAAAATCTAAAGAGCTAGCATCTCAGCTAGGATATAAATTTAACTGGGAACTTCAGGTCATACCAAATGTAGGTCACTCTTCTACTAAAATGAGCCCAATAGCAGCCGATTTTTTATATGCTCAGCCATAAAATGTATACCAAAGCATCAAATCTGACTCCGTATACTGTCGTATTTTTTGCAAAAAAAAGCCGCAAAAACTGTACCAGAACGCTCTACAGTTTATGCGGACATTATCCAACATAAGGAAATTTTTCTGAGGACACGATTATGAAGGCTCTTCTGTATAAACAGACAGACAAAAGTGAAGAGGCATTAAGAGCGATAGCCCACATGCCAACCAAAAGCTTGCCCTTTTTAATAGGTAATAACTTTGCACAAGAGCTAACAGATGATGATTTTATGCGTATCGCCGTATTTCTCGCGGAAAAAAGTTTTGATGAAGGAGGCTGTCCAATTGGCGCAGTTATAGTTGGTAATTCGACAAAGCAAATATTGGGGAAGGGGCACAACACGCTGGTTCAGGAAAACCATCCGTACAATCATGGTGAAACTTCCGCTATACGGGATGCAGGTCGGATAGATTTTAGCGAGACAACTATTTTTACTAGTCTGAGTCCGTGTGATGTATGCGCAACATTAATTTATATGAGAGGATTTAACCGCGTGGTTGTAGGGGACGTAACTAATGCATCTGGAAACGAGGTGCTTTTGCAAGAAAAAGGAATTCAAGTTGACATTCTTGAGGATAGAAGAGGAATTGAGATTTATGCTCGTTATCGCTCCGAAAAGCCTGAACTGGATTTGGAAGACTGGCAAGGCTTAAGAGCTTTGTAAAATGAGGATTTAACAAAACGCGGTTATCGAAAATTTACACGGCATTTCAATTACGAAAACGCTGAGCGTTGAGGCTTTAGGAAAAACCAAAAAGACCGCAACAACAACTTAACAGGCACTCCGATTTAAATCAGAGATTACAAACACTCCCAAATTTATCTTTTTAAGAACTAGAGCATATCGTGAACATATGTATAAAATTTCATCCTGTGAGTCAGAATGCTGTTAAATTTATATAGGTAGCTCATAACGTAGTCGGAATGCATAAAAATCAAAAAAAAATCAAGCTTGGTAATCGACTCCGTCAGTTAGAACGGATGATAGACCAGCGGTATTCTCTAATCTGGGATTGTTGTTGTGATCACGGCTTACTTGGGATGTCATTGTTACAAAGTGATGCTGCTGCCAAAGTTATTTTTGTCGATATCCTCGCCAAACAAATGGCTTTGTTGGAAAGTAAGTTGTCGCAATATTTTTCCTCTGATGAATTTGACTGGGAAATAATTTGCAAAGATCTGAAAGAGGTTAAAGTACCCGATGATAATTCTCAGCTATTTATTATTGCTGGAGTAGGTGGAGATAAAACCATTGAGTTTATTAATAACCTGTGTAATTCTTCTTCCTTGCCTAACTTTGATTTACTTGTATGTTCGGTTCATGGAAATTATCAAGTCAGACAAACTCTTGCCAGTCAGGGCTTCCATTTAATCAATGAACAAATCGTGATGGAAAATAATCGTCACTATGAAATTATTTATGTATCACTTAAGGCAAAACAACCTATATCAAAAGTTGGATCTTCAATGTGGGATTGGTCTAATCCCGAACATATTAATTACTGGAAAAAGACGATCGCCCATTACGGGTTAAAAGCCAAAACTGACTCTGTGCGCTACCAGTCTATTTTGGAGGATTACGAAAAATTAAATAACGAAAAAACTCGGTAAGTAGAGTTAAATAAAAACTCTGTAGATACCATCTCTCCAAACCGATTTCAAACGTTAATTTAACTCATTTGAGGTCGGTACTCGCTTTGATGCTTTAAAACACCAAAACAAATCTGTACTAACTTTCTCATCGCTGCACCAAGCGCCTGCATTTTTGTTTTCCCTGCTTTTAGCAAACGTTCATATTGGCGTTTTATATCTGGATTATGTTGAATGGCAACAATAGCCGCCATGTATAAAACAGCCCGTAAACGACCAGGACCATTTTTGCATAATGTCGTTCGTCCCTTCATTTTTCCAGACTCCCAAAGCTTCGGTACAACGCCAATAAATGCTGCGGCTTGACTGGCTTTAATAAAGTCACGACTTTTTAAAACAGCCAACATTTCTCGTGATAATACATCACCAACAGCTGGGATTGTTTTTAAAAAATGACGATCTTTTTTAAGACTTGAATTTTGATCAATATGCTCATCGATCTCTTTTTTAATTCGAGCTGTTTCAGCTTTAAATTGTTTTATCATCAGTTCAATCGATTCGACAACGGTCACTGATGCTTGGCTGATTTCAGCTTTTTCGAGTCGGTTTTGTTCTCGCCGTAAATCTTTTTCTAGCCCGTTAAGCCTTGATAGTAGTGCTTTTAAGGTTCTAACGTCTTTAGATTCAGGTTGCCATAATCGAGGCTGTACTAAGGCGGCATAACGCGCTAAAACCAAACTATCTTTTTTGTCAGTCTTTCCTCGGACACCTAAGCCCTTAGCAAAATCTCGAACAAAAGCAGGATTAACAACGCTGATTTTTATACCCATATCAAACAACGTATAAGATAACGCTTCGTGATAAATTCCTGTCGCTTATAAGCAGACATAAATACTATCAAGTTCTTTTGTAATGTTTTTTTCAAACCATTTTTTTAAGGTTTTAAAGCCATCCTTTGAATTAGGAAAAACCTTTGTTTTAATCTTTAACTGCTCAACATCTTTTAACCAAAGGCAATCAAATTTATCTTTCGCAATATCTATTCCAATATAATATTTCATCTTTGTAGCTCCCCTTGTTCATGCAGTGTCACTTTCTAAGAAAGGCACTTGGATACCATCCAGTTTATTAAGATAAAATGAATTGAGGGTTTCATCTACAGATCAGAGTCGAAGCTCTAAGGTTGCGGTCAAACTCACTCAATTCCTGTGATAGAATAATAGCTTATTACTCTATCTGAAGAGATACAAGGTTAGCGCTGAGCCTAGCTAACCCCAAAAACTTACGCTAGCGAAATCGAACTTTCAGGGATGAAATTTTGCTCTACAAATAAAAAATTGCATTGCTTTTCTTGTTAATCCCCAACTATCGTTGTCGGGGTTTCTTCGTGCCCTTCAACCTACAAAAGGCAACGTAATTTCATAAATAATAAGATACTTGAATATTTACAAGAGCAATCCGTTGATTACCATCTGTCTGCTTTTGCCTCGTTCCAATCTTGCTGCCAATCATCTGGAACATTGATGTTTTTTCTTAAGCAGTGTTCTCCAATATTGGGGTAAAGTTCTCGATAAGTTTTAACTAGTGTGCCTGATACACGTCTATTAATATGTTCAGGTTTTAGTTCAGATAGATGATCGAGACCAGCGGCTGCCAATAACTCAACGAGGTTATGAACCGTCTCTTTTTGAAAGTTGGCGACTCTTTGTCCTTTATCGCTAACCACAAGGGCTTTATAACGTGAAGGGTTTTGCGTGGCGACCCCCGTTGGACATTTATCGGTATTACACGAGCGTGACTGAATGCAGCCAAGCGCAAACATCATACCCCTTGCAGAATTTGCGGTATCCGCGCCGAGAGCGATAATTCTAAGAAGATGAAATGCAGAAAAAATCTTTCCAGACGCGATGATTCTAATTTTATCGCGCAATCCGCAACCAATCAGTGCGCTGTTAACGAAAATTAATGCATCACGTAGTGGCGTACCAACAGAATTTGTCATTTCCGTTGGCGCAGCTCCGGTTCCTCCTTCACCGCCATCAACAGTTATGAAGTCCGGTGTGATTCCTGTTTCTAACATCGCTTTACAGATAGCTAAAAATTCTTTTTTTCTGCCAATGCATAATTTAAAACCGATAGGTTTTCCATCGGATAATTCTCGTAGTTCTTTAACAAATTTGAGTAGTCCATCCGGCGTGGAAAAAGAAGAATGTGCGGCCGGAGAAACTACATCCTTTCCCATTGGTACATGTCTAATTTGCGCAATTTCCTCGGTCAACTTCACGGCTGGTAAAATTCCACCATGACCTGGTTTTGCACCCTGTGATAATTTTATTTCTATCATTTTTATTACTTTATTTTGAACTTTATCCTTAAATAAATCACGATCAAAGTTTCCATCTTCTGTACGGCAACCAAAATATCCAGTACCAATTTGCCAAACAATATCACCACCATTTTTTATATGATAAGGGCTCAAACCACCTTCCCCGGTGTTGTGAGAAAAACCTCCGATCTTTGCACCTTTATTTAATGCCATGATCGCATTTTTACTCAAGGACCCATAACTCATCGCCGAAATATTTAACGGAGATGCTTCGTAGGGCTGTTTACAATCAGGCCCACCAAAAGATACTCGAGGATTAAAATTATGTGCATTTTTTGGCGCGAGAGAATGATTGACCCATTCGTAACCATCTCGGTTGGTATCAAATATAGTTCCGAAAGGGCGGGTGTCTCTAGCGCCTTTCGCTCGTTGATAAATGAGAGAGCGGAACTCTCGACTTACAGGTGTACCGCTAGTATCTGATTCAACAAAGTATTGCTGAATTTCCGGTCGAATGGATTCGAGCATGTATCGAAACCTTCCGATAATCGGGTATAAACGTCTAATGGCCTGCTTTTTTTGGAGAATATCGATGCTACCAATAATTACGAGCGGTGTTGCCATAATATAGAACCATAAGACCGGCGACCAGACCAAACTGAGTAGGTAGATTGACGGCATGATTATGATCGCACACAGAATAAAAATTTGACGAACTGACATATTATTTCCCTTTGTTATTTTTCTTGAAATAAATTTAAAATTGTTTTTTATTATCAACACAATCTTATAAACACAAATATAAGTATAAAGTTACATTTGATTCAAAAAGTACGGGTATTCGACTAGATGTAACATATGTGATTCAATACAGTCAACGACAAACGGAATATAAAATAATTTAAGAGCGTATTCTGTATTTGAATAGGCAGATAAAAATACGTCTATCTCTTCATCACTTTAAACAAGAAACCTTACCTGAGGAAATATCATGCTTAGAAAAAAATTATTAGGAGCAACTGGCGTAGCATTAGCGCTTGCAGCAGCGGGATGTACGTCAAACACGACAAAGTTGGCTGATGCTGGAAATAGCGCGGCTAAATTAAATACCGTTGAAATGGCGCATTGTTATGGCGTAAATCAATGTAAAGGTCACAACGATTGTAAAACAGCCGAAAATGCTTGTAAGGGTCATTCAGTCTGTAAAGGGCATGGATTTGTTTCAACCCCAAAGTCTGCATGTGCTGATATTGGTGGAAAACTAAGCGATGATGTTAGTTGGCAGGGAGATGTCGCTGATCTTGTGCATTGTTCAGGAATTAATGTTTGCAAAGGCCATAATGATTGTAAAACTGCAGAAAATGCTTGTAAAGGCCACTCAGCGTGTAAAGGACATGGTTTTGTAGCTATCCCAGCTAAAGCCTGCGCTGATATTGGCGGTGAAAGTTAAGCATATTAAGTTAATAATATGTAGAATTTAAGTGGAGGCAGATGCCTCCATTTTTTTTAGGACAAAAATAACATGAACTACCCGTATTTAGGAACTGGCTTAGGACTAAGGACAGAACATTACGATTATGTATTGCAGAATAAACCAAATATAGATTGGTTCGAAATTGTCAGCGAAAATTTTATGGTGGCTGGCGGTAAACCGCGATACTATTTGGATGCAATTAGTGAGGAATATCCGATTGTTATGCATGGCGTGTCACTTTCTATTGGCAGTAGTGATCCTTTAAATTGGGAGTATTTACGAGCACTTAAAAGTCTTAAAAGCCAAGTCCAACCAGCATGGATTTCAGATCATTTATGTTGGACAGGTGTTAACTCCGTGAACGCACATGATCTATTACCAATGCCGTACACTGAAGAAGCCATTAAGCATATTGTAGAACGAATTGATATTGTTCAAAATTTTTTGGGTCAACAAATTCTGATCGAAAATGTCTCCAGTTATTTAACTTATAATTCTTCAGCAATGAGTGAATGGGATTTCTATTCGCAAGTTGTTGAGCAAGCAAACTGCTTAATGCTGTTAGATATTAATAATATTTATGTAAGCTCAAGAAATCATGGGTTTGATGCAAAAGAATATATAAAAAGCATTAACAGCAATAGAGTACAACAAATTCATTTGGCAGGTCATAGCGATTATGGTGACTATGTTATAGACACCCATGACCGTGATATTTGTGATCAAGTTTGGGACCTTTTTTCATTTGCTATTAAGCAGTTTGGTAATGTCAGCAGCATGATTGAAAGAGACGATAACGTGCCTGAATTTGAGTTGCTAGAATTGGAATATAAGAGAATGAAAAAAATCATTGATGAAAGTCATTCTGAAAACAAACAAACCATGACTAGTAATAGACTATGACAAAATCAAACGAGGAATTAAGTTCGCTGCAAACTAAATTCATGAATTTTTTATTAGGGAAAGACTATGAGTTTTTGCAAACTATTGACGACTCCGGCAACATAACGGCGCAAAAAAGATTGGATATTTATAAAAATGCTTTTAGCGCTCGATTCATCGAAGCTATAGAAACTGATCACCCGATATTGGGTAATTATCTAGGTGACGATTTATTCGACCAAATGGCAGAAGGTTACATTCGAGATACGCCATCCAAATTTACTTCTCTACGCCAGTACGCTGATGAGTTACCAAATTATTTGGAAAGAACAAACCCTTTTTCATCACATCCAATCATCTCAGAAATAGCTTATTTCGAACGTTTATTGTTATCTTCGTTTGACGCTAAAGATGAATTGCCGCTTCCGTTTTCTAAGCTAACTGAACTTGCTCCTAAAAAATGGCCAGAGCTTACGCTACGTTTTCATCCAAGCGTTCAAATTTTTGAAAGTAAATGGAATAGCGTTGAAGCATGGCAAGCGATTAAAAAAGACCAAAACCCACCTCTAGCCAGTGAACAAAAAGGTGTTTATTGGTTGATTTGGAGAAATCAAGAGCGCCTAACTCAATTCCGCTCAATTGAAAAAATTGAATACCAAATATTAATCGAATTTATTCAGGGTAATACCTTTTCAACTATTTGTGAGAATCTGATCGGGCAAATACCTGAGACCGTGATCCCGGATCGTACAATCTCGATATTAAAACCTTGGTTTGAAAATCATATTGTTATTCGAATTTAAAGTATTCATCATTCAAATAAGACAATTCTGATTCGCAACAATAATATTTGTTGCCCGGCTTGAAGTTTTCGTAGTGATGATTCAGAATATATTCAGATATTTTGGTTTTTAATTTAATAAGTTTGCGCTTAGAAAAACTTCAAAATTATTACTTTACCGCTTCTATAAGCGTTTTCTTGCACTAGTTGAATTTAGTTTTAATACTTGAAGTTTGGAGACTACTGAAGATAATAATACCAGAACTACTGCTCTGAGGTTTTAATTGTATTAGAGGAATTTGAACAAATTTTATATGCCGCACAAAGGAATAAGAATGAATACTAATGTTATCAATAAAATTTCTAAGGAATTAATGCATGTCGGAGAAATGGCTAGTGGCGTGCAACTTACGGTACCGGTTTACCGACTCAAATCGACCTCTAAATCTGCTGAAGAGAATAAACCAAACGTTTATATTCAAGCCAATATGCATGGTGCGGAAGTTCAAGGCAACGCGGTTATTTTTCAGCTACTTGAGTTATTAAAAAAAATCGAAATTAAAGGTGATATTACTCTTGTACCTTATGCAAATCCGGTTGGCTGTAATCATAAAAATGGTGAGTATACTTTAGGACGGTTCGATCCAATTACAGGAGTTAACTGGAATAGGATGTATTATTTTGACAAATCAGTGATTGAACCTTTTGTGAAGCAACATGTTAAAAGTGACGAGTCCACCATTGAGGCTAGCTTTAAACAGTTGTTAGTAGATGAAATTGACCAACAACTCAATCATAATATTTACGGATTAACTACCGGCAAGCGAATTGCCTTCCAATTACAACGTTTAGCTCACCAAGCAGACATTGTGCTTGATTTACACACTGGACCAATTTCAAGTAAACATCTTTACTGCCCTGAATATTGTACTAACAGCGCAAATTATTTTGATATTCCTCATACCATTTTTATCCCAAATTCTTTTGATGGAGCACTTGATGAATCGACTTTTTGTCCTTGGTGGACTCTTCAGGATAAATTTAAAGCGCTCGACCGTACTATCGATATCAGCGAAGGCGTTTTAAATAAAGAAAGTTTCACAGTTGAATTAGGCTCTCAAGAGCAAATAGATTTAGATGTTGCTCTTCAAGACGCAATGAGTATTTTAAGTTATTTACATTATAAAGACGTTATTGTTGCGACAACGCCAGAGCAGTATCTACCTCAAACTATGTTGAGATATGGATGCTATTTAAAAGACTACAAGGCATTCTATTCCCCTATGGGCGGAATGATTGATTATTTGGCTGAGTTTGGTAAACCACTCGCTGCAGGGGAACCTTTGGCTAGAATATTAAGGATGGATAATTATGGTGATGGTGAAGCGATCCATAATATATCGTTAGATCAAGATGTCTTACCTATTCTACATTTCGCATCAGCAAGCGTTAACCAAGGTACTGAATTATATAAGGTTTTCAGCAATTACTTTACATTGACAGATGTTGTTCAAACGCTTTAATTAATGTTTCCCAAGGGAGTAGTGCACAGTTGACTCTGCTTGGAGATTGACTGACTGGTGTCAGTCAATCAAGTTTGAATTTTGTTAACTCATTGATTTTATCACGCGTTTTGTTATGTAGATGCTCGTCCAATTGAAATGTTAAAGTTATCAAACTTTGTTTAGATAACCCGACGGCCGATTGGCAAAGTAAAGAGGCGGAAGCTCTGCAAATAGCACAACTTTCGGTTTCAAAGGAAATGTCTTTAATTAGACGGCTTGTATTAGATAAATCTATATGAACTGTAGTTTCATCACCACAGCTGGCATTGTAACCTTCAAAAGAATGTGTCGCTTGAATCGTCTTATTTAAGCCTACGGGATCAAGTGCTTGTTCTTTTAAATCGGCGTTATAAAGTTAAATTTTTGCATTTTTGACAAATATTATGTTGAAAATTAGTGTTTTCGAATGATATTAGACTATATTAACTAGTTAATGGATGAAAAAAAATTTGTAATAATTATGACGTTAACGGGCCTTATATTTTAATTGCTGTCTTATAAGTAAAATATTAACGGTTACTAAATTTTGGAAAACAAAAAATGAATAAATATTTAGCACTACTTGTCAGCTTCGTCGTGATAGCAATGATTGCCTTTAGCGCTTTTGCTAATAGAAACAGCATGGTCAGTGAAGTGACTATTTCAAAATATGAAGGGAAGGATTGGACTTTGAAAAATCTGGCTGGGGAGTCTGTTACTTTATCTGATTTTCAAGGGAAGCCAACATTACTTATTTTTTGGGCGACTTGGTGTCCCTATTGTAAAAAACTTTTACCGGGTATCGAAGAGCTTCATGAAAAATATCATGCACAAGGTCTAAAAATCTTAGGCGTTAATATTAAAGAAGACTGGAAGCCTGAAGTCTATTGGAAAAATTTTGGCTATCAATTTGGTACGGTGATCAATGGTGACGATGTCGCTAAGATTTATGGTGTTCGTGGTACGCCGGGGATTGTTTTTATTGCCCCTTCTGGGAAAGTGCTAGGTGTAAAATCTATTTCAGATCCCGATCACCCATTGTTAGAAAAATTTGCAAAAGAAGGTTTGGCACTAATGAAGAAGTAGGGGCAAATCAGTTTCGTTAGCCTGTTCTTACAAGGTTATCTTCTTGAAAGCGCCAAATACGAATGATCTCTAAAATATCAGTATCCTTTTTCATTTCTTCGCTCAAGGGATTGAAAGGGGCGGCTAGCCTAACAATTCTTATCGCTGCGTCATCTAACAGCTTACTACCTGAACTGTTCATAATAATAACTTGGTGAATGGTTCCATTTTTATTAATCGCAACCTTAAGAGTTAAATTACCATAAATTTTTTCTAGCTTAGCTTTTTCAGGATAATTTTGATTACCAATCAGTTCTATCTTTCTGCGCCAGGAGTCTAAATACAAAGCATCAGTAGAACGGTGTATCGCTGCTGAAATTTGACGTTTCTTAGCCTTTTTTGCTTGGCTGACTTGTTCATTATCAAGGTTGGCAATTAAGCCTGAGAGTTGATAACTCTTTTCAATCAAAGAGGCAGTATCTAATACCGATTGCTGAAACTCTTTAGACTTTTCATTTGGCGTTGAGTTGTTTTCGCCCGGCTTATTGGATGTTATAAATTGTGGCGAATTGTTTTTTGCCTGCTTAGGTTGAGCTCTAATTTGTAATTCGCTGGACGTTTTATTTGGGTCATTAAACTGTGCTTTTTCTAAGGCACTTGGCGCTAGTAACTCTTCACTTTCACCACCAGCTTCTTGGTCAACTTGTCCAATAAAATCAGCTTTTTCGACTTTATCTTTTGCTTCAAATTGAGCCAACACTACATTAAATGATTTATTTAGCTTATTTTTTGAAAGATCAGGCACTTTGAATACGACGCCAAATAAAAGCAACGCGTGAAAGATTACTGCTAAAAAAAGACAAAACAGCAGTTTATCTGATTGGCTGATTGTTGGCTGTTGCTCTAAAGCAATGGTGCCATCGTGGTTTTGCATAAAATAAGTACTTTACTGGTTTAATATTATCAGAGTGAACGATTACTGAGTTTTGATTCTATCGCATTCATTAATTCACCAGCGATGTTTGTACCATATGCCGCATCAATTTCTTTGATACATGTAGGGCTTGTCACATTTATTTCAGTTAAGTAATCACCGATCACATCTAATCCTACAAATAATAGACCTTTTTCTTTAAGAGTTGGCGCGACTTGCTTGGCAATCCAAAAATCACGCTCTGTCAGCGCTCTTGCTTCGCCGCGCCCTCCAACTGCCAAATTACCACGCGTTTCACCTTTTTGAGGAATCCTAGCCAAACAATATGGAATTGGTTCACCATCGACCATTAGTATGCGTTTATCGCCGTCTTTAATATCACTAATAAATTTTTGTGCCATTGCTGTTTGTTTCCCTAGCAAAGTCAATGTTTCGATGATAACGCCAATATTGGGGTCAGACTCTTTCACTCTAAAAATAGAGCTTCCACCCATCCCATCTAGCGGTTTTAGGATGATATCTTTATGCTCAGCTAAAAAAGCTCTAAAATCAGCTTCATTTCGACTCACTAAGCTTGGCGTACAGCATTCAGGAAACCATGATGTAAACAATTTTTCATTATGATCGCGTAAGCTAGACGGCTTGTTAACAATTAAGACACCATCTCTTTCTGCCAGTTCTAGCAAATAAGTGGAGTAGATGAATTCCATATCAAATGGCGGATCTTTACGCATTAACACCACATCCATTTCTGATAGCGCAGTTTTAACCGCAGGTTGTAAAGAATACCAAGAAGTTTTATCTTGCTTAACGGTTATTTGTGATAGATTACCCATCACTATTCCATTGTCCAGTGTTAAGTCTTTTTGCTCCATATAATATAACTGGTAATTTCGAGCTTGAGCTTCTATTAGCATTGCAAAGCTAGAGTCTTTTTTGATGTTTATTTGGCTGATGGGATCCATCAAAATTACTAATTTGTGTGTCATTTTTTAAATCTACTATAGTTTAGGATTAAGAAAAATGGATTGTTTTAAATGAAAATCTTTAGATTTTGCATTCAAGACGTAAAATAAGGTTCAATCTGTCTCTAGTATTATAGCGCTGAGAAACAATTTATCAAGTGTAAACTGATATAAATCAATGTGTTAAGCGTGCTTTTTAAAGTTGGATCATTAATTTATTCTATAAAAGATTGATTCTTATCGGTTTATTTCTTAAAATTCATAGTTAGAATAACATTTTTGTAGTGTTAAAAGTTAGTATATCTTTAAATTGTATTGATCGCTTAGAACTGAATGATTTTGCGATTTAACCGTTATTTATGTGAATACTTGACCAACATTGGCAGTAAGTTCTTGTGCAATCTATTTAATTAGATAGAATTCCCAAACAAATCTGTTTTGTTAATGGGAGAGGGAAATAGAATGGAAAATAATTTTCAAGGTTTAAAAGCTATGGTCATAGACGATAGTAAAACGATTCGCCGTACTGCGGAAACCTTGTTAAAAAAAGTTGGGTGTGAGGTTGTAACAGCCATCGATGGATTTGATGCATTGGCTAAAATTACCAATAACAACCCCGATATTATTTTTGTGGACATTATGATGCCTCGTTTAGATGGATATCAAACTTGTGCACTTATTAAGAACAACAAAAAATTTCAATCGACCCCTGTGATTATGCTTTCCAGTAAAGATGGTCTATTTGATAGAGCGAAAGGCCGAATTGTCGGTTCTGATGAGTATTTAACTAAGCCATTTAGTAGAGATGAGCTCTTAGGAGCTATTTCTAAACATGTGGTTAAATCTTAATTATTAAGTTGAATATCAGCGAGAAACCAATAAAAAAAATCAATCAATCTTTTTGTTTTATTTAAGTTAAATATAGCTAGTTTAATAAAGCTCAAAGGTGAGGGAAAGTATTCAATGTCTAAAATTCTAATTGTTGATGATTCACCAACTGAAACACATATTCTAACGCAAATGTTAGAAAAAAATGGGTATCAAGTTGTGACAGCTGAAAGTGGTGAGTCGGGTGTTGAAGTGGCTAAAAAAGAATTGCCTGATTTAGTGCTAATGGACGTGGTGATGCCAGGCATTAATGGATTCCAAGCGACTAGACAACTTAAAAAGGAAACAACTACGGCACATATTCCAGTGGTTATTGTGACTACGAAAGACCAAGAAACTGATAAAATATGGGGTATGCGACAGGGAGCGAAAGATTATTTAACAAAGCCTGTTCAAGAAGAGAGCCTCATTAATACAATTCAAGCGATTTTAGGAAGTTAAATACCCAATGCAAGAATTTACGGATCTCGAAGTTTTTCAATTTTTACAGAAAATAGAATCCCGTAGTGTAGAGCACTCAGGGACGTCAACTCGTGAAGAAGAATTGAGTCGGTTTTGGACTGGAGTAGGCTTTCGTCTTGCTGGCAGAGAATATTTAGTTAATCTTAAAGAAGTCGCGGAAATTTTGTCAATACCGCCACATACCAAAGTGCCAGGTGCAAAAGCATGGGTGAAAGGATTAGCAAACATACGTGGCACCTTGATGCCAATCATGGATTTACATGGCTTTTTAGGTAGAAAAGCACCTTCCTCGCTTAAAAGACAAAGATTATTAGTTGTGAATAAGTCAGGGGTTCATTGTGGTGTGATTGTTGATGAAGTTTTGGGTCTAAACCACTTTGAGGATGAGCAGTGGGTGGAAGATGTAGAAATAGCAGATGATGCAATGATGCCTTATTTAAAAGGCGGCTTTTTCATTGAAGAAAAGTTGTGGAACGTATTTAGTTTATTTGAGTTGGCAACAACTCCATCATTTAAACAAGTGGCTCTATAAATTAAAAAGAGCTTTAGTTAAAGCAAAATGAGATTAGCCGTTACAAAATGGAACGGTAGTTAAGTTTGTATAAAATTGTGATTTTAAGAAAATAAGTTTTTAGGAAAATAAGATATGAGTGCATCAGATAAAAAAAAGAAGTCAGTAGCGAAAAAAAGCGCTAATGATACCTCGCGCGGTGGCGGGACCATTACTTTGTTGCTTATTTTTTTATTTGGAGCGATAGGTAACCTAGGGTATGGGGTAATCCAAAGCCAATCGAATCAAATTAGACTAACTAAAGCCGGTAATTTAAGGGTCTTGTCTCAACAGGTGGCAAAAAATGCAACGGAAGCGTCATCAGGAACGCCACTCGCTTTTGATTTACTTGAGTCGTCTATTAAAGAGTTTGAAGCTCAATTCAATCACCTCGCTAAAGGTGACGAATCAAAAGGCTTATCCCCTTCGCCGATAGCCGTATTAAATAATGAGGTTAAAAAAGTCGGTGACTTATGGCGTGCGATGAAAAATAACGCTGAAAAAGTAAACGCTGGACGTGAAACGGTTATTAATCTCTATCAAATTCAAAATGAATTATCTGAATCAATTCCTCAAATGGAATTTTTATATACTAACGTACAAGATGTTTTACTTGATACTCGAGGCGCGGCTGATCAAGTGATGCTCGCAACTCGTCAATCTTATTATCTAGAAAGAATCATTAGAAGTTTCCAGAAAGTATTAAAAGGTAGTGATGACGCTGAAGTCGCGGCAGAAAATTTTGGCCAAGATGCTGATCTGTTTGGTGAAATTTTAACCGGTATGATAGACGGTGATGAAATGTTGAGTGTTTCTAAAATCAATAATGCCGATGCGAAGCAATCTCTGGTGGAAATCAATAAATTATATGCTGATTTAAAAAATAACGTGGCTTATATCATTGCTTCGACAGATGTGTTGTTTATTGTTCATCAAGCCTCTAAAGAAATATTTACGCAAGCCTCTAGCATGTTAAAAATGACAGAATCATTGCAGAATGCTTATACTAATCAAGCCGAAGAAAAAGGTTTAGGTCACTGGCTATTTTCTGCTATTGCCGGTTTTTTTGTATTAATATTTATAGCGCTTTTATATTCTAGACAACGAGGCGATGACCAAGATAGAACCACTAAAGCGCGAATAACTGCTGATCAAGAAAAATTACAGAATGAAAGAAACCAACAAGCAATCATTCGATTATTAGATGAAATGGAAGGATTGGCGGATGGAGATTTAACCACCAACGCAACCGTAACAGAAGATTTTACGGGGGCAATCGCGGATGCGATGAATTACACCATTGACCAACTAAGAAGTTTGGTTTCAACCATTAAAGACTCGGTAGGAAAACTATCCAATGCAACAACTGATACTCAAAGTATCTCGATTGAATTAGCCCAAGCATCAAGAAACCAAGCACAGGAAATCACTGGTGCATCTGCTGCAATCAATGAAATGGCTGTTTCGATTGAACAAGTATCAGCAAACGCCTCTGAATCAACAACGGTTGCGGAAAAGTCGGTTGAAATTGCTAAGAAAGGTGGAGAGGTTGTAAGAAATACAATTCAAGGAATGGATACTATACGAGAGCAAATTCAAGAAACATCAAAACGAATCAAACGATTGGGTGAATCATCTCAAGAAATCGGTGACATCGTATCTTTGATCAATGATATATCTGACCAAACCAATATTTTGGCACTTAACGCTGCGATACAAGCATCTATGGCGGGTGAAGCCGGTCGTGGCTTCGCGGTTGTTGCGGATGAAGTTCAGCGTTTGGCTGAACGTTCTGGTAATGCAACTAACCAAATCGAAGCTCTGGTAAAAACGATTCAAACCGATACAAATGAAGCGGTTATTTCCATGGAATCAAGTACTGCGGAAGTGGTACATGGGGCAAGGTTGGCGCAAGATGCGGGTGTTGCACTGGAAGAAATCGAAAGAGTATCGACTAGTTTGGCTGACTTAATTCAAAATATTTCGAATGCGGCGCGTCAACAAGCTGCTTCGGCAGGACACGTATCTAACACGATGAATGTTATCCAGGAAATTACTAATCAAACTTCTGATGGAACATCCAATACTGCGAACTCTATTTCAACATTGGCTGAACTGGCGGATGAATTGAATAATTCGATTGCAGGTTTTAAATTACCAGATGAAGCTTAAGTTAATTAGAGTGAAGCGGATTTAATTTAGATGAACGCTTTCGAGATAGCCGAAATGAAAACCAGTGAATTCGTTCAATGGCAATCATTTTTGGAATTAAAAACTGGCATGTGGCTGCCTGAAGCACGCAAGTCTTTTTTACTGGCAAGTATTAATCGCCATATGCGTGAGATGGGTATAGAAAACTATCAAAATTTTTATAGCTTGTTAAATACGGAAAGAGTTTCAAGTTTAGACTGGTCGAAAATAGTCGATTCAGTAACCGTCCATGAAACCGGCTTTTATAGAGATGATATGTCTCTTAAACTAGTCTCAAATTATTGCCGAAATAAAGTACAGAAAGGGTTTAGAGAAGCTCCTGAAGATGCACAACAAATGCATCTTTGGAGTATCGGATGTTCTACCGGTGAAGAGACTTATTCCCTAGCTATTGAAATGGATAAATTGAGCTTTAGTTTGTTAGGCTCGCTTGGGAAAAAATTCTATTACGGTGTGACAGGAATTGATGTCAGTTATCCTTCGTTGGCGGTTGCTAGAGAAGGAATATATGAAAATAAAAAGTTGAATATCATTACACAAACAACAAAGAGTCATTGTTTTTATGCACTCGATAATGGTTTCTCGCAAGTTAAAGATGTTGTAAGAAATGGAACCTGCTTTATTCAGGGAAATGTTTTGGAGTTAGATAAGAAAAAAAACCACTCATTTGATGTTATTTATTGCCAAAATTTAATGATTTATTTTAGGCAAGATAAAAAAGAAAAAATCTTAAACAGTCTTATTAAAAAATTGAAGCCTGGTGGATTATTAGTGTTAGGTCATGGTGAGTTAGGAAGTTTTGACGAACATGATTTAGTCAAAGTAGACAATAAAAACTGTTTAGCTTTTATTAAAAGTGAATGTTACTTAAATGATGACGAAAAAAAATATAAAAATCAAAATAATAAACGAAAGTCTCTCAGCAGGATGGAGTTATCATGACCGACAATTATGATCAATTAGCCCTTAGTTGGGTGAGAAAGGAAATCAATCACTCCCTGAATCAAGCAAAAAAAGGCTTAGAGTCTTTTGTTGATGATAGCCAGGATGAAACACAAATTCAGTTTTGTATCAATTGCCTTCATCAGGTACAAGGTACCTTACAAATGCTTGGTTTTGAAGGCGCCGCGAACCTTGCTACTGAAATGGAAGCTGTAGCCGAAAATATAGCAAACTCTACTCCAAGTTCTTTTAATCCAAATGCCACTGTATTACGTTCCACTGAAAATGCCTACGAAGTTTTAATGAGAGCATTGATTCAAATGCCCGGCTATTTAGAAAGAATTGAAGGTGGGCAAAAAGATGTTCCGATTATTTTATTACCTTTAATCAACGAGCTAAGATTAGTCATTAATAAAGAACCTGTAGCTGAGTCCGATGTTTTTTCGGCCGAAACAGAAACGGTTGAACCACCTAAGCCAGTTCAAGCTGCGACTAAAGTTGATAAAACAAGTAGATTTCAAGAGCATGCGAAAAAATTACGTGTACATTTTCAACGCGGTTTAGCCGATATCCTGCGCGGTCAAAAAGTTAAAGAAGGGTTGGCAAGAGTACATAATATTTTAGTCAGATTAGAAGCCTTGACCGAAGGAGAGTCAGTTGCTCGATTGTGGTGGATAGCTGATGGTTTCATTTTTGCTATCGCTGAGAAAGGGCTTTATAAGAAAAAACAGTCGCATTTGTTATTGTCACAAATTGATAAACAAATTAAGCAATTAGCGGAGCGTGGAGAGAGCGCGCTTTCTGATGTAATACCTAAAAAATTACTTTCAAAATTGCTTTATTTTATTGCTCATTCAAACTCAAAAAATGCGCGAGTTTTAAATTTAAAGAAAGAGTTTAAGCTCGATGCTGCTTTACCAAAGCAAGAAACTATTACACATCAAAGAGAACAACTAAGTCTCCCAGATTCAACTGCCATGATTGATGTCATTAGTGCGATAACGGAAGAGCTTGAATCGGTTAAAGATCAACTTGACTTATTTGTGAGATCGAAAGCAAAAAATATATCACAAGTTAAATCCTTAGTAGGTTCTTTAACAACAATAAGAGATACTTTAACTTTATTAGAATTACCTATCCCAAGAGATGTTATTGAACAACAGTTGAATAATATTAAGACATTTTTAAACAAAAACAAATTGCCAAATGATGGCGCAATTATGGATCTGGCTGGAGCGTTACTTTTCGTTGATGCGAACCTAATCAATCTGGATACTAGCAAATATCAATCATCAACTGATGGTGAATCAAATACAGAAATTGGTGAATCAAGAGCAAAAGAAACTCAGGTTAATGACGCAACCGAAGCCTTAGTAAAAGTTGCTAGAAAAAATTTACAAGTCGCAAAAGATTGTATGGTTAATTACATAGCATCAACTTTTAAGGCTTCAGAGTTAGATGATGTCCCTAGGGTTTTAGACGAAGTATTAGGTGCAATGAGAATTGTACATTTTGACGATGCTGCTGATATTTTAATTACCGCGAAACGATTTGTTTCTGAAAAATTATTGTGTAAAGACGTGGCACCTGTTGAAAAACATTTAGATGCACTTGCTGATATTGTAACCAGTGTTGATTACTATTTGGAAGGTACCGAAGAAGGTAATGTTGATGCGGTTAAAGCTATATTAAGAAATGCATTGTCGAGTCAAGAACTATTAAATAAAGTATTAGAGTTCGTAGAGCATAAGGCATCGGCTGGATTGTCTTCTGATAATCAAGAGTTGGAAAAACAAGACTCTCAATCGAAAGACCATCAAGATTCAGACAGCTCACAAGTTGAGTTAAATCATACAGACGCACCAAGTTTGGCAGAAGAGCAACAACAAGAAAGAACTGCGGAAGTTATTCCTCTTTTACATGCTTCAGCGGAAAAAGAAATTGATGAGTCCTTAATTGATGATGAGGTTCTTGATATTTTTTTAGAAGAAGTTGAAGAGGAGATTGCTTCGATAGAGTCAAACCTGCCAAAATGGATCAACGATATAAATGATGTCACAGTTCGTGCAGATTTAAGACGTTCCTTTCATACACTAAAAGGCAGTGGTCGCCTTGTCGGCGCTAAAGACATTGGTGAGTTGAGTTGGGCAGTTGAAAATATGCTTAATAAAGTAATCGAAGACTCTTTAGTTGCCGATCAAACTGTAACAAATTTACTCAATCAGACTTTGTCGTTGTTACCTAAATTAATTACATCTTTCTCAGAAAAAGAAACTAAGAAAAATTTAGATATTGACGTCATTATTGATAAAGCAAATCATCTCGCAAATGGCTTAGATATCGCATCTTTTGAGGAGTATCAACCTGTACCTGTTGAGGATGAAATTCCAACTCTACTAGATAAGGTCGGTTCAGATTCTAAAGATGATTCAATTGATCCTGTACTATTGGAGATATTTGTCAATGAAGCTAAAGTACATTTGGTAGCCATTAATCAGTTTCTCTCTAACGCGTCTATCGGTTCAAAACTTTCAGTTACAGATGCTTTAATTAGAGCACTACATACGCTTAAAGGCAGTGCACATATGGCAACTGTATCGCTAATAGCGCAAATTGTAGGGCCGCTTGAGCAATACGCTCGCTTAATTAAAGGAAATAGTGAGTATTTTGAAGATGAAGCTGTTGCTGTTTATACGAGTGCGTGTAATGCAGTCACTGAAATAATAGAAAATTTACAAAAATCTGAGAGTATTGAATCTAAGGAATATGAAAATATTCTTGTTGAAGTAACAACTCTTGCTAATTCTCAACCTTATAGTTTAAGTGCTGGTGCTTCAAATAAACAAAGAGACCAAAATTTTGTCTCTATCTTCTTAACTGAAGGCTTAGATATACTTAATGAAGTCACAAGACTGCTAGAAAAATTTGTTGAAAATCCTCACGAATTAGTTAGCCTAAGTCATATTTCTTCGGAACTGCATACTTTTAGACGCGGTAGTGAAATGATTTCGGTTGACTCAATACACAAGATTGCAATGGCGACTGAAGCGGTGAGCAGGGTACTTGTTGATACCAGCGATGATAAAAAAGAATACTGCCGGCTGACCAATCTTGGTGTTGACTCTTTGACCGGAATGTTAAATCAATTAGCCTCACAAGAAGATATAAACACTCCCACAGCATTAGTTGATGAAATGCATCGTTGGGTAGCTGAATTTTCAAGAATAAATGCACCTGCGGATATGAATCAAGAGTTAGTCGAGTTGTTCGTAGAAGAAGCAGATGAGCTAACCGAAAGCGCTTTATCATTACTGGCTAAGTTTAAATATAACTATGCGCTTGAGCCTGTTTTAAAAGAAATAAGACGAGTCTTTCACACACTTAAAGGTAGCTCCCGAATGGCTGGAGCTATGAATATAGGTGATCTTTCTTTCGCAGTAGAAGAAATATTTAATGGCGCCGTTGATGGCAGAAAGGTGTTAGGTAATAATGACTATATATTATCGGTGAAAGCGAATGACCAATTAATTGAAATGGTCGATGTTCTTAGAAGTTTTAGATGGCCTGACCCCGCAATCAGTCAGATTAATGCGATTAGACTTCATCTAGGACAAGAACCAATACCTAACGACAAGAAAGATATTATTCAGAACGTAAGTTCGGTACTAAACGAAAATTCGATAGATTCGGCTACTTTAGACGCAACAGATATAAACGCAACCGATATAAACGTAACAGATATAGGCGTAGCAGATATAGATGCTAATACTATCTATTCGACATTTGAAAAAATTGTTATTGATGAGTTTGAACCCATCCAAATAGAAAAAATAGTTGAAGAAACAGCTATTGAAGCAACAGAAAGTGAAATTGTTGCTGAATTAATTGAGACAGAAGAGAAAGTTGAGAATTTAAAAACTGATTATTTTATAAAGCCTCAGGAAAAGAAAGAACGGATTATTAGCGAGGATACAATCGCACCAGCCTCTCCATTGATCATGAGTGGCAATGTTCAAAAACTCGAATTGGATGAAGATGGGTTAGAAGTACTAGAAATTTATCTCGAAGAAGCTGAAGAACTTCTTATCGCTCTAGATGAAGGGTTACATTTATGGAGCGAAAAATTATCTAACCGAGACGCTATCGATACGTTGCAACGGATTCTACATACCTTTAAAGGTGGCGCTCGTTTATCAGATTTAATGATCTTGGGTGACTTAACCCATGAGATGGAAACCTATTTTGAAAAAATAAATGCCGGAAGTTTGGATGCAGAGTTAAGTGATGTGAACTTCTTATTACGAGGTTACGATACAATTGCAACCTTGATTGAAGAAGTAAAATCAAAAAATCAAATGACGGTTCCTGAAAAATATTTATCAGAGTTAAAGCAACTAATTTCTGGAGTTGATCCTGCTAAATTTGTTGAAGCTAGCCAAACGTCTGATTTTGCAACAAACACTGAAGACACAATAGATGAAACGATATCAAATAAGAAGGAAGTTGTTCCAAATGAAAAGACGATCAGTGGAACTAAACAAAAAGTAGATAAAGCTTCCGGAAAATCTGAAGCAAAAGAAAAAATACGCGATAAAGCAGATGTTGTTTCCTTTGAAGAGCAAAAAAAACTTCGCGAACTAGAACAAAAAGCAGTAACAGCGGATGTTGTTAGGATTAATTCTATGCAGTTAGAAGACTTAACAAACCTTGCGGGCGAAACCAGTATTTTCCGCTCTCGATTAGAGCAACAAATGTCAGTATTAAGAAACAACTTAGTCGAGATGAGTTCGACAGTTGACCGATTGAATGATCAGCTTAGAAACTTAGACATTGAGACTGAAGCACAAATATCTTATCGACGAGAAATTACAGGTGGAACGGAATATGATGACTTTGATCCATTAGAAATGGATCGTTATACCAGACAACAGGAACTAACTAGAAGTTTAGGTGAAAGTGCTGGAGATTTAATGAATCTGAAAGATACACTCGATTCATTGACATCTGATTCGGAAACTTTGTTACTTCAGCAAGGGCGAGTTAATACAGAAATGCAAGAAAGCTTAATGCAAACACGCATGACTCCCTTTGAAAGCTTAGTACCAAGACTGCGCCGAATGATTAGACAGATCAGTACAGAACTAGGAAAAACGGTTTCTCTTTCTATTAGTGCTGATGGTGAAATGGATAGAAACGTACTTGAACGAATGATTGCGCCTTTAGAGCACATGCTAAGAAATGCAATGGATCATGGCATCGAGTCACCAGAAGAAAGAAAAAAACTTAACAAGCCTGTTTCAGGAAAAATAGCTATTTCTTTATATCGAGAAGGTAGTGAAGTTTTTATAAAAATCAAAGATGATGGAAGCGGCTTAAATTTAGACGCTATTAAAAACAAAGCTCTTGAAAGAGGTTTAATTACAGAATCTTCAGAGCTAAGTGACAAGGAGTTAAGACAATTAATTTTAGAAGCCGGTTTTAGTACAGCTGAAAAAGTGACACAAATATCTGGTCGTGGTGTTGGCATGGATGTTGTGAGTAGTGAGATTAAGCAGCTCGGCGGTATCATCGAAATTGAATCTCAAGAAGGTTTCGGTTCAACATTTACGGTTCGATTACCATTTACAGTGTCAGTCAATCACGCGTTGATGGTACTTATTGGCGAAGAAATTTATGCAATTCCTTTGGCAAACATTGAAGGTATCGTTCGCGTAAGCCCTTATGAATTAGACGAATATTATAACGATAGAGAAGCAAAGTTTGCTTATGCCGGAATAGATTACTCTATGTACTATTTAGGTCAAATGCTCGATCGAAAAGTATCTCATCAAATAACTAATCATACACAACCTTTACCTGTATTGTTGTTACACGGAGCGGATCATCCTACAGCGTTACAAGTTGACGAACTTTTAGGAAACAGAGAAATAGTAGTGAAATCAGTTGGTAAACAATTGAGTTCTGTCAGCGGTATTTCCGGAGCAACTATACAAGGGGATGGTCGAGTCGTTCTTATTTTAGATATGCCTGCCTTAGTTAGAAGGGTTGATGCTACGATAACTGAAGAACCATTAATAGTTGAAGATTATTTAGAAGAAGTAACACCAAGGATAATGGTAGTGGATGATTCCATCACCGTTAGAAAGGTAACAACACGATTATTAGAACGCCATGACTACGATGTTATGACTGCCAAAGATGGTGTTGATGCGGTAACTGTTTTAAATGATGATATTCCAGATGTGATGTTACTAGATATAGAAATGCCAAGAATGGATGGGTTTGAACTAGCGACGATTATTCGCCACGATGAGAGATTAAAAAATATACCGATTATCATGATCACTTCGCGCACTGGAGAGAAACATCGAGACAGGGCCATGACAATAGGCGTTAACGAGTATATGGGTAAGCCTTATAACGAAACTGATTTAATAGAAACAATTAATAAGTTATTGAGTGAAGCAAAACAGGCTAACAACAAACTAAACGATAACCAGAATAAAATTACTTGAGGTAATTTGTGAGTAATTTATCGATCGGTTTAGTATCCTCCGAAGACCAAGAAAGCAAAACATTAGTTCACTTGCTACAAGAGCAAGGGATTAATGTAGCTTACCATTTAACGCCAGAAGAAATATCCAGTGAACATGCAGAGTCAATAGAAATTAATGTTTGGTTACTAAGCGTTGATGACGACCATTGGCATGATAATATTGATATATTATTAGATGAGTCAGATGCTTCTGTTTACTTTAATGAACCTGGTTCATTATCTAAAGAAGAACATCTTGAGTACTGGTGTAGAAATTTAGTCAGTCGCCTGTATGAAGTGTCAGGTCTTGAAAAACAAATAGAAAATGAAAAATCAGAGAGGCAACAATCTGCATCATCTGAATTAGAAATTAACTTCTCTGAAACTGTTGAATTAAAGGCTATTAAAGAGTCCAATGAAGTACTAGATTTAAGTGAATTAGGTACAATTGAAGCTAATGCTATTGAGCTTGACGACATCGAACCTGATGCAAGTATATCAATCCTAGACTCGGCATTGGATGAGTTGCAAACAACTAGTGTTGGTTTACCGAGTGATATTGCCGCAGAACTTGTGAGTGAGTTAGAATATATTTCACCGCAACTTGACTCGTTTCAACTGGATTCCTTGCAACAAGAAGCATCACTAAATGATGAAATTCAAGTTGAATCAATAGAAGTAGAGCCTGAAGATGACTTTAATATATCCAATGACATCGTTTTTGATAATGTTCTCCAGGAAGCTATCGGTTTGGATGATGAGGAGCTCTCTACAGAGGAACCACCTGATTTTCTAGACGCCGCAATAATAAGCCACGAAAAAAACACAGATGAAAAGCTAGAGTTAGATGATGCTAAAAAAGAGCTTGAAATTGACAATCAATATTTTAATATGTCAGAAATAGAAACTAATATTGAGGATGGTAAAGATAAAATTGATATTGCTTTTAATCAATATCAATTAGAACCAAATAAAAGAGATAATATTGAAGATATAGATTTTTCTAATCTATCAATGCCAGTATTAGAATCAGCTAGAAATGATGATTTAATATCGAACTATTCGGAATATTCTTTAGAAGACGCTGAGCCTGAATCATCCTGTGATGATATCGCTTTAGCGACAACTAAAGAGTATCAAGATGCTCACGAAATTAAATTACAGGAACATCAAGCGCGAGAAGAATCAGCTTTAGAACTTTATTCTGATTTAAGTATTGAACATCTAGGCAGTGGTTCAAAAACAGTCGAAAAAACTTTAAAAGAGCAGGAAAACGAGGATTTATTTGTAAATGAAATCGATCTAGAAGGCATTAATATCGATTTTTCGCTTGAAGGCGGCGAAGGGCCTTTACCGCAAGGCAAAGCAGGTTTTAATATTGAGGATGATGTGTTTGATAAAGAAATAGATCCACAAGAAGAGTTTCAAAATGATGAACATAGTCAGTCAAGCCTTATCGCGACTGAAGAGGAATCATTGGGACTTTCCCTAGAAACAACGGAACAGGTTATTACAGGACGCGCCGTTTTTATTGATGAAGAGGATGATGAACTTGAAAATAATTCCACCCAAGAAGAAAATAATTCTTTATTAGATGAAGCGCTTGAAAATGTTGTATTGGCTTTGGATAGTGATGAACCAATAACAGGTAAAGCTTTATTTGAAATTGATAAAACTGTTGACCTTGATGTCGCTGAGTCCGTTGGCCAAGAAGTTATAAATAAAAGCGTTTTAATATTAGAAGATAACGATGTAATTGAAACTTTAAACTTACCACAAACTATTAGTGAAACAATTAATTTTGATATAAATGCGTATGCTGAAGACGAACCTGAAAGTTCAGCTGATGCGAAATCTAATTCAGTATCGCTCAATCCTGAAGAACTAAGCTTTGAAATTCCGATGCTTGAGGATGCTGCTACAGATATAGATTTTCAAACAGATGATGAACAATCTATGACTTCCTCATTAACACCTTGTTGGATTATTGGTGCATCACTTGGTGGCCCAGCAGCGGTTAAACGTTTTATGCATAATATTCCGGCGGATATCAATGCTTGTTTTATTGTTGTTCAACATATAGATGAGAGTTTTTTACCAGTATTAGCCAATATATTAACTAGTAACAGTCATTTTGAAGTCAAGGTGGCTAGCGGACGTAATGTTTTAACACCTGGAAGTGTATTTTTAGCACCTTCAAAGGGAAAGCTGAGATTTTTAAGAGATGGATCAATGCTAGTTGACCACTCTCAAAGCTGGAGTGCTCCCTATTCACCTTGTATAGACGATGTTATAGAAAGCATTTTAACTGTTTATACTGATAAATGTGGAGCAATCATTTTCAGTGGTATGGGTCAAGATGGTTTTCAAGGCGCTAAAAAACTGGCTGCAGTTCACGGTGAAATTTGGGCGCAATCGGTGGAAACATGTGCGAATGCTTCGATGCCTCAAGCAATTATTAATGCAGGGTTAGCAAAAGTTGTTGCGGCACCTGAAATGCTCGCCGATCGACTAGTAAAAAAACTGTATAATGTGTAACAAGTAAAGTAATTTAAAAATTATAGGATTCTAATATGGCTGATTCAAAACAAACAGGTTCCGATTCAACAAAGCCGAGTCAAACCGATTTAAACACAGAAGTCTATAGTTTAATGATTCCGACAATCAATAGTCATATTCTTTTACCAAACTTGAGTGTTGCAGAAATCGTTCCTTACAGTAATGTTGAATTATTTACCCAGAGTGATGACAAGGCAAAGTGGTTATTAGGGCATTTGTTATGGCGAGGGATGAATATCCCATTAATATCTGTTGATATAATTGGTGGCGCGAAAGATCCACAAGCAAATAAGCGCTCTAGAATAGCCGTTGTTCACACACTTAATGGTAACCACGATACGCCGTATTTAGCCATTGTTGTACAAGGTATTCCTCGACTCTCTCATGTAACTGCAGTCAACATTCGATTTATGTCTTCTGAAAATTTAGCCGAATCAGAAAAAATGCAAATTGAAGTCGACTCTATTTCTGCATCTATACCGGATTTGGATAGACTAGAAGAGATGGTTGTAGACGAACTAGCAACTGAAGAATAATTAACAATGGTGTTGGGTAAATTAACTCAAATTTCAAAACCTATATTATGGTTTAGTTTTTTTTTCGGATTGATATTAAGTTGGTCTGTCTTATCAGGTGATAGTTTAGGACGGGTTAATTTATTATATCTTATTATTTTGTATGTTATTTTTCCCTGTAGCTCACTCGTCTATTCATTTATGAGTTATTTTTATTCTCCTTTTCAGTTAGGTTCATTATCAACTTTAGTTATTTCTTTTATACAGAAAAATAATTTTATTTTTACAAAATATAAACAACAATATTTAATGTTACCACAAACTGAATCACCTAAATTAACCCTCTTTTACTTTAGTCAATTAGCAGCAATGAGTTTTAGTCTTGCTAGTTTGCTGGTTCTATTTATACTGTTGTTAGCAACAGATGTCCATTTTATTTGGCGTAGCACACTGTTAAGTTCGGAGCAAATATTAAATATTTTACAGTTAATTGCCACGCCTTGGCTGCTTTGGAATGAGGCGCAACCAAATCTAGATTTGATTTCTATTTCTCAAGATAATCGTTTAATTAATGAAATATCTAACCAATCCAATGTTGCATCTAATAACTGGTGGAAATTTATTTTAGCAACTCAACTATTTTATGCTTTTTTATTGCGCTTTGTTGTTGTCATAATCATTAGAACTAACCTTAAATTAAAACAAATAAAAAATACAACCACTAAACTTAATAATGTATTTGACCTACGAAATGACAAAACCAATAAAACCAATAAAACCAATAAAACCAATAAAACCAATAAAACCAATAAAACCAATAAAACCAATTCGGAAAGTGGATTTGACTTATGCGCCAATGATATTAAAATAGATTATGCGTTAAATAATTGGGCAAATATTTCATTACCTCTCCTAAATGAAATAAAATTGAACCTTGTCGGACAATGTATTAATGTCTTCAATGCAGGCCCTAGCGGGACAGATAGCGAACGAATTATTGCGGAAAGGTGGCGAGAGACACAATTGATTATTGTGAAAAGTTGGGAGCCTCCTTTGGCTGAGCTTTCTGATTTTATGCAAAACTCTATAGGTTATATTTTACCATTAGATATAAAGAATGATGAGATTGTTAAAGCTGTAGAATTTCATTTACAAGAGTGGACTCGTTTTGTTGGAAAGCATCCACAATGGGATATTTTGTTATTGCCAAATTTGTCGAAATCATCAGAAGAGATATTAGAACAGACATTAGAAGATAAGTTGGAAGAATCAACTAAAGTAAGTGAAGTACAACGTGATGAATAAGAATAAAGATTCTAGCTCAAGCTTCCGTGCATCTTTTGCGGTTGTTGGACACCCTAATAAAGGGAAATCATCAATCGTATCTACGCTCGCTAGAAATGATTCGATTGAAATATCAAGACAAAGTGGTACTACTAAAAATGCCAACCAATATAGAATAGATACAGGCAAGGGCGGTTTCGAACTGATTGATACACCAGGTTTTCAAAGACCCCGCCAAGTTCTAAAATGGTTAAAAACAAAAGCTAAAAGTGCAGATCAATATGCAGGTGCGATTAAAGCATTTGTTTTGGATGAAGCTTGTAAAAAAAAATTTCCAGATGAAGTTGAACTACTGACACCTTTAGTTGACGGTGCTGCAATACTTTATGTGGTTGATGGTTCACGTCCTTACGGTAATGAATATGAAACGGAAATGGAAATTTTAAGATGGACGGGTAGGCCAAGTATGGCATTAATTAACCCAATAGAAAGTAATGAGTATGTTGTACCTTGGCAAAATGCTTTAAATCAATTTTTTAAATTGGTTCAAATTTTTAATCCAATGAATGCTGATTTGCAAGAGCAAATTTCTCTTCTAAAATCATTTGCATTATTAGAGCCAAAATGGAAAAACAACCTTAATTTAGTGATTGAGGATTTACTAGAGCGAGAAAACAATCTCACTCGACAAAGTATTAATATTCTTGCTGATTTATTGGTTGAATGCTGCAGTTATCAGTTTCAACAGAAAGTACTAACTAAGCAACAGGCGGAATCAACTCAAGAATTTTTAAAGACTCAGTATAATAAATACCTAATAAAAAAAGAAAAGCATGCTCACCACACTCTTTTGGAGCTATTTTCTTATCATAAAATATTGATTGATAAAGAGGAATTGAAAGTTGCTCCAGATTTATTTGATACAGAACAATGGTATTTATGGGGGTTAAACAAAAATCAATTGATGGTGATTAGTACAATGACTGGTATTGCGACTGGAGCTTTGGCTGACATGGCTCTTGCTGGTAGTAGTTTTTTAGCAGGAGCCGTAGGTGGCGGGATTTTAGGTTTTACAAGTGCAGTTTTTGGATCAGATTATATTGGAAAGATGAAATTAAAAGGATTACCATTAGGTGGGTATCTTGCTCAACAAGGACCCATTAAAGATCTTAATTTTCCTTATGTTCTAATTGGTCGCTTTTTGTTTTTATATCAACAGTTAAAAAATAAAAATCATGCGGATAGAAAAAATGTCGAACTAGACGCTTTAGAGCTTTCAAAAAGAATCAACAGATTAAAAAAGGAAGATGCAAAACAATTACATAAAGCTTGTTCTTTGTTGGTGAAACAAAAAGTAGCGATTGCTTTGAAACCTGCATTAGAAGCGCTCATCGTTAGTTTGTGAATGTAGATCGAAAGTTAAGAAAACTAAAATGGGGAAGTTAAAGTGAAAAAGATAAAAAATGAAGTTCAATTAAGTAAAATAGCCGTCGTTCTAGGTGAAAAGTATGCAATGAATCGTGGGTTTAAAAATTTTGGAGCAACAGATTCTGCAAATCAAAAATGCGAAAGCCTCTATCGGCTTTTGGTGTCAGATAAATTAGTCCAGCCACTCGCAAAAGATCAAGAGTCGCTCGTCAATATGAAGCATAAATTGGCTATTTGGGTATCGAAACAATTACCAGAAAATCACCCATTGTTAGAATAGTAACTTATACAAGGTGACAGATTAAAGCTGATAGCTGATAGCTGATAGTGTAAAAATGCAACTTAAGAAAATAGCTTATAAAGTTAGTTTAAAAAACCACTTGAAAATGACTAATTAAATTTCATTATGCCAACAATAAAAAGCTCGCAGTTAATCATTATCGAAAAAGCAGGATATACTTCGAGTATTGAGCAACCTGAAGTTTTTTAACAAAAGCAATCATAGAGTTTTTAGGCTAATCAGCTAATTGAGATTGCAATAAAGGCTTTCTCTATTTCAAATTCAAACAAACGTTTGAATTAGTTTGTCGAAACGAGTAAATTACCTTATTATCAATGATTGAACATAAGCGACTATACTTTTAAGCTAAGACTATGTGCCAGACTAAATGACAAGCTAAGTGCTAGCTTAGTTACTAGAATCTGAGCCACAACTACGAGAATTCAAATGACTGAGAAGCCAAAAACGAATGAGAAAAATAAGACCACTGATACAAAAAAAACGGTCAAATCCTCGCCTAAAAAAACAAGTGCTAACCCCTCAGTAGCTAAAAAAGTGCCGGCTAAAAAACGTAGTGTCAAAAGTAAAGAAGATCGTATTGCCATAGTTGCGGGTTTAAGGACGCCTTTCGCACGTCAAATGACTCACTTTAAAGACATGAATGCTATTGCCATGGGGCAAATGGTCGTTTCTGAAATGCTCAATCGAACTGAAATTGATTTATCACTCATTGACCAAGTCGTTTTTGGTCAAGTATTGATCCATCCAGAGGCGCCTAATATCGCCAGAGAAATTATCCTCGGCACAGGGATGGATATATCAACCGATGGGTTTAGTGTTTCGAGAGCTTGCGCAACCAGCTTTCAGTCTGCTGTTAGTCTAGCTGAAGCCATTAAAGCTGGTAGTGCCGAAATTGGTGTCGCCGGTGGTGCAGATTCCTCTTCGGTAGTGCCTATTGGCGTTACAAAAAAACTAGCAAGGTTATTGTTAGCACTCTCTAAGGCGAAAACATTCGGTCAAAAAATGAAATTAATTAGCCAAATTAGACCTAGTGACTTAGTACCTGTTCCACCGTCAGTTGTTGAATATTCAACAGGCCTCACAATGGGACAAAACGCTGAGCAAATGGCACGTGATCATAATATTACTAGAGAAGAGCAAGATGCTTTGGCACATAGGTCACATACCTTAGCGGCAAAAGCGTGGGCCGAAGGAAAATTAACTGATGAAGTAATGACAGCTTATGTTGAACCTTTTACCAAAGCACTTTCACAAGATAATAACGTAAGAGCTGATTCAACACTTGAAAGCTACGCTAAATTAAGACCAGCATTTGATAAAAAAAATGGCACTTTAACCGCTGCAAACAGTACCGGTTTAACGGATGGTGCTTCGGCTATATTGATGATGAAAGAATCCCGCGCAAATGAGTTAGGTTATCAACCTTTAGGTTATATTAAAAGCTATGCCTTTGCTGCTACTCAAGTTGAAAAAGATATGTTAATGGGTCCGTCATATGCAACACCTATTGCTCTTGATAGAGCCGGTATGAAATTAAAAGATTTAACCCTAATTGATATGCACGAAGCCTTCGCTGCGCAAACACTTTGTAATGTTAAAGCTTTTGCTAGCAAACAATTTGCAAAAGATAAACTAGGAAGAGATCAGGCAATTGGTGAAATTGATATGGACAAGTTTAATGTCGTCGGTGGTTCATTAGCATTTGGTCACCCATTTGCTGCAACTGGCACAAGAATGATTACTCAAACTTTACGTGAATTGAAAAGACGAGGCGGAGGCACTAGCTTAACTACTGCCTGTGCTGCTGGTGGATTGGGTGCCGCTATGATCTTAGAGTCAGAATAGAGATATAGTAGAGTAAGTAAAACGAATATAATTTTTCAATAGCTATCACCTTTTAGTTAGCGCATGAGAATATTGGAGCAATTAAAAATGACAAAAAAAAATCAATCCGCTTTTAGTTTAGAGATTGCCGATAATGGCGTTGCATGGGTAACACTGGATGTTAAAGGTGAGTCTCAAAATACTTTACGGGCGGAATTTGCCGAAGAGTTTGAAACCATATTTGAAACGATTAAATTGAACACCTCAGTTAAAGCGCTTGTGATAATTAGCGCTAAAGAAAGTTGTTTTATTGCGGGCGCTGATATTACCATGCTCCAAGATTTAAAGACGGCAGACGATGTTTTAGCTGTTGCAAATACCGGTCATGAGCTCTTTGGAAAAATGGAGCAACTTAATATGCCTATTATTGCGGCCATCAATGGATCTTGTTTAGGCGGTGGTTTAGAGCTTGCTATGGCCTGTAGTTATCGAATATCAACCGATGATGCCAGTAGCCGTTTCGGATTGCCAGAAGTACAGCTAGGGTTATTACCCGGTGGTGGAGGTACGCAAAGATTGCCTCGCTTGGTCGGCATAGCAACCTCTTTAGACTTAATGCTCACCGGAAAACAATTGATTGCTAAAAAGGCAAAATCATTAGGTATTGTTGATGAACTAGTGGCGAAAGCTAATTTAAGAAAGGCGGCCGAAAAAGTGGCACTGAAGTTAGTTGGTAAAGATAAAAGAATCACTAGTGCACTTAAATTAAAGATTAAACCGAATATGATACTGTCTGTCGCAGGACTTCAACAGCTAGCGTTAGAAACAACACAAATGGGTAGAAAAGTAATTTTTGATAAAGCGCTAGAAACAGTCAATAGAAAAACTATGGGTAATTACCCATCTCCAGAAAAAATAATTAATGCGGTTAAAATTGGCATGGATGAAGGCTTTTCTGCAGGGTTAAAGGCTGAGGCTCAAGGATTTGCAGAACTTGTCATGTCGCCTGTGGCTAAACAGTTAATGAATATCTTTTTTGCAAGTAATGAGCTTAAAAAAGATACCGGTGTTGCAGGAAAGGTTGATTTGATCCCTATTAATCGTGTCGGCATTTTAGGTGGCGGATTGATGGGGGCAGGTATTGCTTATGTGACCGCGGATAAAGCAAAATATAAAGTCAGAGTAAAAGACCAAAACACAGAAGGTGTTAATCACGCACTTAAATATTGTTGGGATCTTTATAAAAAAAGAATCAAAAGAAAACAGCTGACGGTTACCGATGCCAATAAACGCTTCTCCCAAATTACCGGTACAACCGATTATCAAGGGTTTAAGCGTTGCGAAATTGTGATTGAAGCGGTTTTTGAAAGTTTAGAGTTAAAGCAGCAAATGCTAAAGGATATTGAAAAAAATTGTGGCGACAATGTTATTTTTGCTTCAAATACATCTTCAATACCAATCACTAAAATTGCAGAAGGAGCTAATCATCCTGAAAATGTAATCGGCCTACATTATTTTTCGCCAGTAGACAAAATGCCATTACTAGAAATAATTATTACGGATAAAACTTCGCCCGAAGTTATTGCAAGCTGTGTAGAATTCGGTAAAAAACAAGGTAAAACCGTCATTGTAGTCAAAGATGGCACTGGGTTTTACACTAGCAGGATTGTAGGACCATTTGTTAATGAAGCCGGTCATTTAGTTTCAGAAGGTGTCGCAATTGATAAAATTGATAATGCGCTTAAAAAAGCAGGATACCCAGTGGGACCGATTACATTACTGGATGAAGTCGGGATTGATGTCGGAACAAAAATAGCACCCATTATGGCGGCAGAGTTTGGCGATAGAATGTTACCACCAGCAATTTTTACGAAATTAGCAGGTGATGATAGAAAAGGACGTAAAAATAAACGTGGTTTTTATGATTACAGCGGAAAGTCTAATAAAAAAGAAGTGGATCAAAGCATTTATGCATTATTAGGGGTGACTCCAGATAATCAAATGGATGAACAACAAATAGCGGATCGCTGTATTTTACAAATGGTGAATGAATCTGTTTTATGTTTGCAAGAAGGGATTTTAAATAGTCCAAGAGATGGCGATATTGGAGCGATTTTCGGATTAGGTTTCCCACCATTTTTAGGCGGACCTTTTCGCTATGTTGATGCACTTGGTGCAAAGGTTGTTGTAGAAAAAATGTTAGCGTTAAAAGGGACTTGTGGTGAGCGGTTTGAGCCAGCGAAAATGCTAGTTGATATGGCTAATGCTGAGGGTGGCGTTAGGGATAGTTTTTATTAGCAATATGATCAATAATAAAATTTCTTCTTGGGTTAAATTGTTCTAAAATGAATAGATGAAAGTATTCTTATTTATTTGTTCGTTTTATTGTTCCCATTCCATAGCTACGGAGTGGTTGGTCGGTATTGGTGATATTTACCAAGCAGATGAAAGTGGCTATAAAATGTATTCTCTTTCCGCTGAGAAAGGTATCTGGAAAGCAAATATAAGTCATTGGGAAACGTACCCTAAAACCGCGTGGTTGGAAACAAATCCTGAGTGGGGTATTGACTACGTCGAGTCACATTACATGCTTTCTCTTGTAGGAACATTGCTTCAATATGAAGTAAGTAACGAATGGCGAGTATTCTTTGATTTTGGAGTGACCTATACTTCCAAACTTTCTAAATCTAACTCTAGTGATATTAGTTTTCAAGAAAACTTGGGAATAGCCTATAAGAACTTTCGTCTCTATTTACGCCATACTTCAAATGGAGATATCAAACCACCTAATTACGGTGAAGATGCCTTAGTTTTTGAAGTCGGATTTAATTTTTAGTTTTTTAAGCTGTTTTTAGAACAAACTCTAGGTAGAATTAAAACTATTCAACTTAGCTCATTCCGAATTAACGACTCATGTTAGATCAAATCAAAGTTATTCTCTCTCACACCACCCATCCAGGCAATATTGGAGCAACTGCGCGCGCCATGAAGGTCATGGGTTTGTCGAAGCTTCGATTGGTCAATCCGAAACATTTTCCAAGTGCAGAGGCTACGGAAAGGGCATCAAAAGCCTCCGACCTACTAACTAACGCAGAGGTATTTGAATCCACTGAGCAAGCAATATCTGAATGTCGTTTGGTGGTTGGTGCGAGTGTACGTACTCGCTCACTTTCGACTAGATTAGTCACGCCCAGAGAGTTAACAACCATCATTAAAGAAAACTCTGAGAATGTACCTGTAGCGCTTCTTTTTGGAACTGAAAATTCTGGTTTAACGAATGAAGAACTGCACCTTTGTCATTACCAAGTCTATATACCTACAAATTCTGACTACTCATCCTTGAATTTATCTCAAGCAGTGCAATTAATAGCCTATGAAATGAGGCTTGCTTTTTCACAAGTGCAACAATTGCCGGAGCAACGCGTCATTGATAATGAAAGAGTGATTAATCGCAATCAGTTGGATGGTTTGCTCAATCATTTAAAAGGCGTCATGACCAATGTAGGTTATTTAAATATCGCTCACCAAAAGCAAATTGATAACCGTTTAAATCGTTTGTTTAGCCGTACCGATATGACGGAAAGTGAGTTCAAAATACTAAGAGGATTCCTTTCATCTATTGAAAACAAGCTCAATTTAAAACAAACTTAATTCAAAATGTTTTTGTTAGAAGGTTCATTAAGGTTCACATGTTTAATAAAATTAAAAATAGATTACAGGAAGATATACAGAGCGTATTTGATAGAGATCCGGCAGCAAGAAACACTTTGGAAGTACTATTAAATTACCCAGGATTACACGCAATTTGGTGGCATAAGATCACTCATGCACTATGGAATAAAAACTGGTTTGGATTGGCACGTTTTATTTCTACGTTTGTAAGAGCAATAACCGGTGTAGAAATACATCCAGGAGCGCAAATTGGGCGGCGGTTTTTTATTGACCACGCGATGGGCGTAGTGATTGGTGAAACCGCCGTGATTGGCAATGATGTGACTCTTTATCATGGTGTCACTCTTGGTGGAACGTCTTGGGACGCAGGTAAAAGACATCCAACACTTGAAGATAATGTTGTTATTGGCGCGGGAGCAAAAATATTAGGCCCTATTACCTTACATAAAGGTGTTAAGGTAGGTTCAAATGCTGTCGTGACTAAAGAAATTCCAGAGGGAGCAACCGTTGTGGGAATTCCAGGACATATTATTGATGGTGATTGTCAAAAACCAAAAACTAACAGAGAAAGAGTCGAGCAACTGATAGGTTTTGAAGCTTATGGCGAAAGTGAAAAATGTTATGATCCAGTTTCACAAGTTATTTCGAGCATTCTAAAACATTCGAGAGGCGTTGATCAACAAATGCAGTTATTATTGAAAGCCATGGAAGATAAAGG
>Ga0307492_10000111_pt1 | contig 38314 bp, 29 predicted proteins | sample SI3LmetaG_FD_202365 | JGI IMG/M metagenome (GOLD analysis project Ga0307492, IMG submission 202365) | Sea-ice brine microbial communities from Beaufort Sea near Barrow, Alaska, United States - SI3L | ecosystem: Environmental > Aquatic > Marine > Coastal | place: USA: Alaska | collected 2017-05-06 | reverse complement strand
GACTATTATGTCTTCGTAGGTTTACAATATCTCCACCCCTTTATCCAATCGCCATTGGATAGTTTAAATTAATGGTGTAATTTAAACTATTTCTAAGATACAAGTAGGTACTACGAAGCAAAACGCTTTTGAACTTAAAGTGACTAAGTAATAATTAGCACCAGAAATTGGCCACTATTTTAACCAGCACCGGTTGTCGAAACCAGAAATTTTGCGCCTCCGTTGCATGTCTATATTGTGAATGTCACTTATTATTCATCCGAACAAAATCTACATGATTAAAATCATAACAAAAAGCGGCAAGGCGACAAATTACTCGCTTACTCGCTCGCAATTTTCGCTTGCGCTTGGCGTTATATTAATTTAGGAGTCCATTCAGATGATCGATGAATTTAAACTTTGGTTTAATGAATTAGGTGTTAATGCGATAGAACGAAAAGAATATTCTGGGGACACATGACTTAATTTAATACAGTTAAAAATAATTAAGTCATGTGTCCCCTGATTTCCTGATTAAGTCATGTGTCCCCTGATTTCCTGATTTCACGGAGCCTAAATTGAAAAACTGTTTTTCTTCTGCAACAACATTGCTAACAAAACTAAACAAAACAATCGCTGCGGATGCAAAGCTTAAAACTCGTACAAACATTTTTATTTGATTCAAAACTTTCATTTTTTTCTACCTTTTATTCAAAACGACCGGTTAAATTGATGACTGAATCAGTCAGTTACTTATATTATTCAGTAATTAAATACTTCACTATTGAGACAAACGCAGTAGTTATGCCAGTTTTCAAAAATCATTCTGTTGCTACAATCATTGATTTGCTTAAAAGTCTTTAACCATCAAGCGTGGCAATGATATTAGCTCAGTTGAAAAGAGCCAAACATCATGTTCTATGATTAAATTGGCAGCTTCTTAAACACTTCAATAACGAAGGAAATGTCGATCTCGAAAATTATTTTGTGATATCGGAAAATCATCAGTGAAACTTTCGTAGCTTTTGACATTAATTAAAATAAAACACTATAAATCATAGTGTTATAAATTGGCACATGAGTTGCAATTAGGTAAACCTATTCAAAGTAGGTTGATTTATGAGGGTGTCCATGGACGTTAAGAGAGAAGTTAAACAAACTAAAATACTTGGTGTAGTTAATAAGAAACAACAACTAATTACTGCGAGTTTAGTTCTTATTAGCATTTTCACTTGGAAAGTATCCAACTCATCTAACAGCTTAAGTATTAGTAAAGATAAAATTTGGACCGGTGTTGTTCAGTCAGGACATCTTAAGTTGCAGGTTCAAGGGTACGGCAAGTTGCAATCAAAAGTACAATGGTTGTTAACCGCTCCAGTGAAGGCAACTATCAAGAAAATTTTATTAAAGCCTGGAGCTAAGGTTACGCCTGATAGCATTATTATGCAGTTGCAGAACCCAGAACTGGTTCAGCAAGTGATCAATCAAACCTTAGAGTTAAAATCCTTACAAGCCAATTTACGTCAAATGAGACTTAACTTGCGCAGAGAGTATTTAGCCCAGCAAGGTTATCTAGCCGAATTAGATGCCAGTCATGCAACTGTTAGCCTTAGGTTAGAGTCAACTCGTTCACTCGCGGCTAAAGGAATTGTCTCTCAGTTTGATTTTAAAAGCGCGGAATTACAAGAACGACAATTAAAAAAACGATTACAAATTGAAAATGAACGTCTTGAACAATTATCGGAAGTTCATAAGGAATCATTGAATATTCAAAAAGAAGTGATCAATCGCCAACAAGGAATATTGGATGCCGTCATTAATAAACAAAAACGTTTAACCGTTCGCGCGGGGATCACGGGCGTTTTACAACAACTCCCTATAGAGCTAGGACAAAGCGTGAATGATGGTGAGAAACTCGCTCTTGTAGGCGGAACGGATAAATTATTAGCATTGGCAAATGTTGCCCAAACTCAAGTTGATAGAATTCAAGTCGGGCAAAATGTAGAAGTGAATACTCGTGGCGGAATTGCCAATGGTCGTGTTGCTAGAATAGATCCTATTGTCAAAGAAGGTAGTGTACTAATAGAAATAGAAATTACCGGTAAACTTCCAGAAAATGCCCGTCCTGAGCTAAATGTTGATGTCATTATTAATACCGGAAAGTTGACCAATGCTTATTTTATAGAACGTCCGGTTAACTCTCAAACAGGCACGAGCATGACGATGTTTAAAGAATTAGTGGAGGGTGACAAGGCCGAAGCCATAAAAGTTAGCTTTGGTGAACAGACCGATCAATACATTCAAATTTTAAGTGGTGCGTTAGAAGGCGATATATTAATACTTTCAGATACATCTCTTTGGGAAAATGAGAAAACTTTAACTTATAATTAATCAAAATTTAGACAGGAAGAACAGTCATGAACACAGAATCAACCATGAACTTAAAAACTAGCATGAACGAAGAGCTAAATGTAAGCGCAAATCAAGCTATGAAAAAAAAATCAATCATTCAATTAGACAAAGTCTCAAAAATATTTCTAACAGAAGAAATGGAAACCCATGCATTAAGAGGTGTTAATTTAAACATTAAGCAAGGCGATTATGTTTCTATTAGTGGGCCATCAGGTTGTGGCAAGTCTAGTCTGTTATCAATTTTAGGTTTATTAGATACAGTCTCTTCTGGACAATATTTTATTGAAGGTAAGGATGTCAGTAACTTAAACATTAACCAGCGGGCTGACATTCGCAATCAGAAAATAGGATTTATTTTTCAAGCATTTAATCTCATCGATGAATTAAGTGTATACGACAATATCGCTTTACCTTTACATTACAGCCAGCAGATTAGAGAGAAAAAATTGACCCATCAAGAGATTCAAAACAAGGTGAGACAGTGTTTAGAATTAGTTGAAATGTCGCATCGAAATACCCATAGACCCAATCAACTTTCTGGAGGACAACAACAACGTATTGCCATAGCAAGGGCATTAGTTTGCAGTCCTGCGATATTATTAATTGATGAGCCAACGGGTAATCTTGATTCTAAAAATGGTGACGCCGTAATGGAAATGCTGGCACAGCTCAACTCTCAAGGTACCACCATTTGTATGGTAACTCATGACCCTCGTTATGCCGACATGGCAAGTCGGCAATGTTATTTAAGTGATGGCGTCATGTTAGACTCACTGAATGGTCAGGAGACCTTATGAACAGTTTTATTCAAGAATTAAAACTAGCGCAAGTTAGTTTATCAAAACGATTAGGATTCGTAACTACAGTCGTACTCACTTTAGGCTTAACGCTGGGTGCATTAGTGACGGTATTTAATCTCAATTATTTAATTTTAATGAAACCATTGCCTTATCCTGAGCAGCAAAGATTAATGGCAATTGACCATGATATAAATAATGCTGATGATGTCGCAGCTCCAGCAAACAATCGAATTTTACCCGCAACTATCTATGGTTATCAACAACACTTAAAAAATCAACATTCTAGTTTTGAAAAGATGTCTATATTAAAAATAAATAGAGAGTTTTTGGTCAGTCACAATGAACAACCTAACTTAACAGTGCTCTACTCAACGCCAGAATACTTTAGTATGTTACAAACTAAAATGGCTTTAGGCAGATACTTCTCATCGGAGGAAGGATTTAATAAAAGCGCCGCAGTGGCTGTTATTACTTTTGCTACATGGCAAAAATGGTTTAAAGGTGAAAGCAGTATTATTGGTAAAATAATTCAACTCGGCGACAAGTCTTTTAATATTATTGGCGTCTCAGGAGAAAACTTTGTTCAACCAGAAATTTTTGGTGATAAACATGAAGTTTGGCTACCGTGGGATTTTAATATTAATTCAAATCAAGAACTAACTAACTGGGGGAATTCAAAAAATGATATTGCGGTGCTTGCAAAATTAAAGAAACAGGTCTCGATAACCAAAGCACAGTCGAACATGTCATCAATATTAAATGATGAGCTACATCGAGCATTTGTCACAACTAACAATGCTAATCAACAGCCCGGTAATTTTAGAGCCACACTAATCCCATTAAAAACTAGGCTTCTTGGCGATGGTCGCGGGCGAGCATTATTGTTAATGGCTGCTGTGATTGCATTATTGTTAATTGCTTGTAGCAACGTGATCAATTTATTTTATTCTCGCGCGGCTGAAAAACAGCGTAACTTTGCCATTCAAGCAGCGCTGGGCGCACGAAAATCACATTTATTTAAGGCGATGTTTGCCGAAACATTTCTACTGACGTTTTTCTCTGGTGTGATTGGATTATTAATTGCGGCTTGGGGATTTGAATTATTGAAGCAATTGGGAGAAGGACAATTGAGTCGCCTGGATGAACTTGGGCTTGATTTCACCACGATATTATTTTCAATCTTTACCACAATTATTCTCGCCGTAATATTTGCATTTTTCTCAAGTCGTTTGGTTAATTACAGTGCATTAAAAGAAGAGTTACAAAGTAGCGGTAAAGGTGGTGGCTTACAAATATCCAAATTTTCAAGAGATATTTTAATAGTCAGTCAAATTACTTTGGCGACCTTATTATTAGTTGGTTCATTTACCGTATTACAGAAAGCTTACTCGGTGATCATTCATCCTTTAGGTTATAACCCTTCAAATGTCATTAGCTTTAGGTTGGATGCAAGATCGGGCTTAATCTCTAAAAATGCGGTTCAAGAACGCAATCTAAAAATTGCAGCTATTCAAAATCGATTATTACAATTACCTCAAGTCGATGACATAACAGCATCTTTTGGAACGCCAATTGGTATGAGTATGTCGATGGTATTTAATGACAGCCTAAATAAAAACCTTGGCTTAATACCGGTTAACTTTGTTTCTGATAATTATTTTTCATTATTACAAGTACCAATGATTCAAGGCCGTATGTTCACAGCAGCTGAAGTTAGAGATAATAGCCCCGTTTTGGTTGTCAGTCGTTCGGCGGCAGCAATGTTGGTCAAAAATGCGAGCGTGTCAGTAAAAAATAGAAGCGTCATTGGCATGAAATTACTAAACGGTGGTACAACAATCAAAGAAGTCATTGGTGTTGTAGAAGATAGTTTTGATCCAACCAAGAGCAAGGACGACCAAGGATTGGATGCATTTATTCCTTATAACCCGTGGAACATGCATTTTTTACTGAAGTTAAAAGATAACGCTGAACTAAACAAAGCCTCATTATTGAAGCAGCTTCATGAAGTTGATGCCAATTTGCGAGTTTCCAATTTCAACACACTTGATCAAAGGCATCAAAACGCATTGCACCATAATAGGTTAAATGCCGGTGTTGCGGCAGGTTTAACCATTTTAGCACTGTTGCTTGCAGGAATTGGCATGTATGGTGTTTTAAGTTACAGCTCACAGATGCGCCGTTATGAATTAGGGGTTAGAATGGCCTTAGGTGCAAGAACTCAAGAAATTATTCGACTAGTCATCAAGGATAATATGTTACCCATATCCATAGGCATTGGACTAAGTTTAGGGTTAACCCTTATCATTTATTTCTTTGCTAAAGAGTCTATTAGCAGTTTTAATAAGTTGCCGATATTACCCTTATTAATTACATTGCCAATACTGGTGATCACCGCATTATTTGCCAGTTATATACCCGTGAGGAAAATGTTACTACAAGATCCGGTTAAAGCCTTGCGAAATGAATAACAAGAAATAGTAATGAGTAACTACAGTCAATTTAATTTTATTTAATAAACAGTTCAATAAAAAGACGAATAAATGACCTATAAAATACTAATTGTTGATGACCAACCTGATGTGAGAATGAGTGCTAATTTTTTATTAAGCAATCAGGGGTTTGATGTTTGTGAAGCCGACTCACCAAGAACAGCAATTACTCTACTAAAAGAACGGTCCATTGATTTAGTTTTATTAGATATGAACTACACATCGGATACTACCTCTGGTGCAGAGGGATTGTCTTTTTTAAAACAACTCAAAGAATTGGAAATCAAAGTATCGGTGATTGTGATGACAGCCTGGTCAAGTGTTGACCTGGCGGTTAATGCCTTAAAAGCAGGCGCTAAAGATTTTGTTGAAAAACCATGGGATAACCAAAGGATATTGCAAATTGTTAAGCAACAAATGAAAGTGAGTGATTTAGAAAAAGAAAATCAAGCGCTCAAACAGCAGCAAAATGAGAATCAACAATCAAGCCAGATGGTTTTTAGCTCTCAAGCTATGACAGGATTAATAAAGCAACTAGATCGACTTGCAAGAACCGATGCTACTATTTTACTAACTGGTGATAATGGCACTGGAAAAAGTAGTATTGCTAAATATATTCATCAGCAATCAGAGCGAAATGACAAAATATTCGTCTCGGTAAATATGGGTGCTATTCCTGAGTCACTTTTTGAAAGCGAAATGTTTGGTCATAAAAAAGGGGCCTTCACCGATGCAAAAAAAGAGCGTATTGGACGCTTTGAATTAGCTCAAGGTGGTACATTATTTTTAGATGAAATAGCCAACATTCCTCTTTCACAACAAGCCAAGCTTTTACGCGTATTAGAAGATGGTGAGTTTGAGATGGTTGGGTCTAGCCAAACCAAATCAACTAATGTAAGGCTGATTTGTGCAACTAACGCTGATATTCAATCGTTAATTGATAAGGGTAAATTTAGACCTGACCTCTATTTCAGGTTAAATGTTTTAGAAGTTCATGTTCCATCACTCAAAAAAAGACAACAGGACATTGTTCCTTTGGCGGAATTTTTTATAAGAAAACATGGACTGCATTATTCCAGAAGTGGTATGAAGTTGAGTCATGGGGCTATTAAGAAAATAGTCGAGTACCAGTGGCCAGGAAATGTCAGAGAGTTAAGTCATATCATTGAGCGTGCGGTTCTATTGGCTGAGAACGAATTATTGGAGGCAGAAGATATTCACTTTAAGTCGCAAAAAGCAGAAACTAATATTGAGACTGAATTAGAGGTAGAGCAAGCGACTGGAATACAAGAAACAACAGAAAACAGTGCAGTCGCGTTTATGCCATTAGAAGAAGCTGAAAGTCATTTGATAAAGTCTGCTTTAACAAAAACTTTGGGTAATATAGTTGAGTCTGCAAGGTTATTAGGCATCAGCCAAAGTTCAATGTACCGTCGAATGGAAAAACATCGAATAAGCAAAACAGATTTAGGCCAAGAGTAATTATTCATGTCGGAAATTGAGAAAAATCATTCTTTAGAGCGAGAATTAAAAGCTTCACTTGTTATTCAGTTTGTTCTGGTAACTTGTTTACTCTGTACGGTTTTATTTTTAGCTAATACCTCAAACTTAGTTTTAATCACTATAATTACCTTGGTAACATTAATCTACATTCCATGGTTAATGCATTCTTATAGTGCAATGATTAGTCCAATAATCAACCTTAGTAATAGTACAGAAGCATTACGACAAGAAGACTATAGTATTGTGGCGAGTACACATTACAAAACTGGTATTGTCTCGCAATTATATAAAGATGTAGCACTACTCAATACTGATCTGCGGCAAAGAAAAGACCGCTACAATCAAGATGTTTATTTGATTTATCGACTCATAGAAAAGCTCGGAACTCCCGTTTTAGTATTTAACGCTAAGCACCGACTCACCCATGCAAACGCAGCATTTACAAAATGGTACGGGCAGCCATGGCAAACTGTTAGAGGCTTATCCGCAAATCGATTAGGGCTTGTTTACTCACCACAAAAAGAATGGTCATTTATTGACAAAACATCTCACAAGGGCTGGCAAATAAAATCTAGTATTTTTCTAGATGGTAAAGATGATTATCAACTTTTAATGCTCAACAATATAGAAAGTGAAGTGAGAGAAACTCAACAACAAGCATGGCAACAAATTATTCGAATTCTAAGCCACGAAATAAGAAATTCTTTGACACCTATTCAATCTTTAGCACAATCACTGTTAAGCATGGACGAAATAAGTCCGCGTCCTAAAGAGGCTTTACAGGTTATTTATGAACGTAGCTTTTCATTGCAAGAGTTTGTTACTCGTTACGCTACAATGACCCAATCATTTAAGATAAACACTAGTCACTTCTCGTCAAAGTTGTTCATCAATAAAATTGTTGGATTATTTAGTCATGAACAATTTCAGCTTGAAATCCAAGATTTAGAAATTTGTGCTGATCAAGTACTGCTTGAACAAGTTGTGATTAATTTGGTTCAAAATGGATTGGACTCCAACAAGCGGAAACATACAGAAACTAAAGATAATACATACAGCCTGTTACCAATTCTGATTACATTAAAAAAAATCAAGAGTGCTATAATTATTAATATTAAAGATAGTGGATTAGGGCTTTCCAATCCGGAAAATTTATTTGTACCCTTTTACACAACCAAAGTAGATGGACAAGGTATTGGGCTTTTTTTCTGCCGTAATATTGTTGAAAAACATGGTGGTAAGCTATTGCTAAAAGCAAGGGATGAAGTCGGTGCTAAAGCAATCATTCAATTGCCTACGCTTCAGTAAAAAATGGCATTGTCAACTTGTCGGCAATACTCTTGTCGATTAAATTCCAGTCACAATTTTATCAGCGAGCTTAGAAACTAACACTCTCATTTTCTCAACAGAGTGAGGATATCCATTTTTCTCAAGTTGTAATTCAAAATAGAAAGATTGACTTTTTAACTGCTCAATTTCATCGGGTTTTGAAAGCCAAAATTGACCCGACAATACCACCTTAGAATTTGCGGTTGCATGAAAAAAATCGACGTTAACAAACAATGTGGTTAAATTAGCTTGTTTCAACTCTCTATTTTCAGCAATAAAATAAGATGCAGAACCGCTGCTTGTTAAGTCTGCGAGTAGTGCTTTTTTTAGCCCTTCTTTAAGAGGTTCCGCCCACATATGAAAATTGGCATAATGTAATTGATGGTCTGACATTTGCATGACTAAGTGAGGTTGTTCAAGATACTCAGGTAAATCATTTATTGAGACAACTATCACCTGGTTTCGCTTTTCTAAAGCAGCTGATTCAGAAGCGTGTTGGTCTGAACTAGCGAATTGAGTTGAAGGTTGATTATTCAATAAATAGTAATTGGTTGGTGATGGTGTTGAACTACATCCCGAAACTAATATTGATAATACCAACATTGAAAATCCAAAATATAAAACATTTATTAATTTCAATTCTTTGCTCCCGTTTGTTTTTTCGGCTCAATGCTGTCTGCTTGTCCCGAATTAAAAATCAACCCATTAGGTTGGTGATTCAATTGTTTCAGCAACGGGTTAAGTTCTTGCATCGTATCGGTTAATGATTTTAGCGTTTTACGCAAATCTTCATAACCTTTAGAGCCATCTGAAAAATCATTTGTTAAAGTTGATATGCCATGTAATGTTTTAGATAACTGCAGACTTAGTTTTTCATCATTAGCGCTCGCTAATAACGTTTCTAAATTTTTGCTAACACCTTGCAGCTCTTTTGCTGTTTTAGTAATTTCGCTGAACAATCGATTTGCATTATTAGATAGATTATTTAAAGGTAACTTGTTCAAACTATCCATAAATTGACCCGCTTTTTTCGTTATTTGAGAAAACTCATTAGTGATCGTCGGAATAACCGGGAATTTACCAAAAGTTTCTAATTTATCAATTGGAAGGTCATTAAAGTGCTGCAGATCAATAAATAAACTTCCGGTTAACAAATTACCTGAACGCAACATTGCTTTCAAACCATGCTTAACCCAAAGTCTATTTTGTTGCTCCATTCTTTCTACGCCGACTTCGTCATCTGGCAACCCTACGCGACCGGGTTGTAAACTAATCAATACAGGTATCTTTAACTCATCTTTCATTAACTTTTCAGGCGCATTTGTAGAAAGCATATTAGTAGAAACAACTTTTCCAACATGAATCCCTCGATACTCGACCGGTGCACCTACTTTTAGACCTCTAATTGTGTCATTCACCAAAATCACGAATTCTATTGATTGCTTATATCGCTCATCATCTGCAGACTCGTAATTAGGATAAATATCAAAATAAGACCTCTCAGAAATCTGCTCACCAACGTCTAAGCCTGTCGGAATTCCAAAAGTAATGCCGTTTGTAATCATCGTTTGAATGTTACCGGTGTTAACCGATATACCATCGGCATTTAAATCAATCCGCAACCCACTCACATCCCAAAATTTGGTATTACTAGTGACCAGTTGATGGTAAGGCGCTTCTATAAATACATTATAGTAAACGACTCGCTCATAAAAATTAAAGTGAATGTGTTCAAATTTTCCAACGGTAAGTCCTTTATAAACAATTGGATCGCCTTTTGAGTAGGCAAACTGATCATTACTATTTAAAGTAATATGTAAGCCTGGAGTACCGGCAGGTGTCACGGGTGGGCCGTCCAATCCAACATAGTCAACTTTTTTTTCCAATGATTTTCCGGGTGCTATTTTAATATACTCACCCGATATCAAAGTGCTCAAGCCAGAAATTCCTTTAAGTGTTACTTGTGGTGATACCACCCAAAATTGACTATCTTCAACTAATAGTTTTTCAGCCGACTTTGCCATTTTCGCGATAACTAATACACCGTCTGATTTTTTATTTAAAGTAATTTCACTAACTTCGCCTATATCAACGTTACGAGACTTGATTTTCGTTTTTCCAGCGACTAAGCCTTCGGCACTACTGAATTCAATAGTGATCTCCGGGCCTTCAATACTCCATTGGTAAAAGACCATCCATAGCCCAATTAATACTGCGATAACTGGAACAAACCAAATAGACGAAATCGATTTCATTTGCTGAATATCGGCCTTAGCAGTTGTTGTTTTTGAATTAGCAGTCTGTTTTGTCATATGATTCTGATGATTTCCAAATTAAATGAGGATCAAAGCTCATTGCAGCTAGCATTGTCACTATCACAACGCCTGAAAAAGCAATTGTTGCAGAGCCTGGATAAATACTTATGGTATTACCTAACTGAATTAAACTAGCAAGAATAATCACTACAAAAACATCGACCATCGACCAACGCCCTACAAACTCAGCCAAGCGATAGAGTTTAATTCGTTCCGTTGTCAAATTTGATTGCTCGAATTGCACGCTGTAATTTAGCCAAGCAAGTGCCAATATTTTTGCAACAGGTACTGCAACGCTGGCAATAAAGATGACTAATGCAATGGGATACGAACCCATACCCCAAAGTAAAACAACTCCGCCTAATATGGTACTTGGATCGTCTTGGCCAAGCAAACGAGTGTTCATTATAGGCAATACGTTTGCGGGAATATACAGCGCCACCGAGGTTATAATTAATGCCCACGTATGTTGTACACTGAATTTTTTGGAGGATAAAAGATTTGTTTCTTGTATATCTTGCTTAGATAACAAAATATTAGCTTGATTCAATCGTTGAGTTAGGCTGCTTCTATCAATATGTAACAATGCACCCGTCATACTTACTGTAAAAAAGATAAAAGCAAAAAATGATGGTCCAAGTTGTACATCTGCTATACCAATAATTTTAACCAAGCTAACAAGTGTACCAATTAGAAATATTTCAACCATACTCCAAGGCAGTAACTTATATATCATTTTAAGCACCCAATGTCCTTTGTTAGGATAAATTCCCTTTCTTAATGGTATTAACAAATATATCACTGAAATGAGTAAAATGGTTGGGATCGCAAAAATAGTAAGTAACTCTAAAAAAGCCAGTACCTCATAGTCATTTTCAATTAAAATACTAAAACTGGATATGATACTAAATTTATTCTCTAACCCGTTAGATCGAAAAGATAAAAAATCAAAGGGCAATGACGCAAATAAAAAAATCAACGCGGTGACTGAAAATGCCAAAATTCTTTCAATTGCATTATTATGTATTGAGGTCAAAACAAAACCACAGCGAGGACATCGCGCTTTTTGCCCACAGACTAAAGCCGGTATATTAACCCCAAGGGCGCACTCATGGCATTCTAATATTTTTGAATGATTACCTTCGCTCATCTTCTCATTATTTTTTTAATTAATTGCTGAAGAAACGTTATCCAATTCATAACCTTTATTTTATTGCCATTATAGCCTTGTTGAAAAGTGTCTAGCAATAGAAAAGAATCTAAGTAATTGAGCTAAAAAACCATCACTTAATAATATTTGAGCGATATTCCTGAACAACGAAATGTTAATTAAAAAGTAAAATAAGTAATGGGCTATACAGCTAGCAGGCCTAGTCTATAATCATCAAATGCTTGTTGGATTTCTTCTTTAGTGTTCATTACAAAAGGACCTGCTCTCTCGATTGGTTCATTCAGTGGACGCCCAGCGATGAGTAAAAACCGACTATCAGCATTAGCTACAATAGAGAGAACTTCGCCGTTATCCAAGATAGCGAGTTCTCCTTTGTCAATGGCTTTAATTGTGGTTGATTCGTCATTTTGATTGTCTTTTTCAATCGAAATATTACCCTCATAAAGATAAATAAATGCATTATGATTTGGTGGAATTTTTTCAGTTAAGTGAGCACCAGCTTTTAAATATATATCCCAATAAACAGGGCTAACAAATTCGTTTTCGATCACGCCTTTTGTGCCATTCTTGGTTTCTCCAGCAATCACAAAAATTGTACAACTTTCTCCTCTCGTTTCAATAGATATCTGCTCTTTAGCATATTCCTGATATCTCGGTTCATCCATTTTATGTGCTGCAGGAAGATTTACCCATAATTGAAAGCCTGCCAATAGCCCATCTTTTTGCTCAGGCATTTCTGAATGAATAATTCCACTACCTGCAGTCATCCATTGCACACCTCCAGCCTCAATAACGTCTTCATTTCCAGCACTATCTTTATGGCGCATTTTACCCGCTAGCATATAGGTTACGGTTTCAAATCCCCTATGTGGATGTGAGGGAAATCCGCCAATATAATCTTGCGGTTTATCAGAACCAAAAGCATCAAGTAATAAAAAAGGGTCAATATGACTTAATTGGGATGTACCTATAACTCTAGATAGCTGAACGCCATCACCATCGGAAGCTGGTATTCCTTTGATGATTTGTTTAATGCCACGATAATTTTTCATTTTAAGCAACCTTTTCTGCAATCTGTTGCTCTGCCGAACTCTTTTCTTTATTTCCCGAGAGATTAAATTCCGAGGCATCAATAATAGTTACATCAGTCAAGCCTATAAAACCTAAAGCCTGCTTCAAGTAAGGCGAAGCAAAATCCATAGCACTTCCTATTGGCACACCGCCAGAGGCTATTGCAATATAGACCTTTTTATTCTCTATCAAACCCACCGGTCCATTTTCTGTATATTTAAAAGTTAATTGAGCGCGAGCGGTTAAATCAATCCAAGCTTTCAATACTGCGGGAATAGCAAAATTGTAAATCGGCGACGCAATTACAATAGTAGCAGCATTTTGTAACTCCTTAACTAACTCATCTGAAAACTTCAAAACGTTATTTTGCTCTGCAGAACGGTTTTCGACAGGTGTAAAGGTCGCACCAATCCATTCTTCATTGATAAAAGGTAATCCGTTGGCCAATTCTCTACTGACAACATAAGGATGGTTGTTTTTTGCTTGAAGTTGTTGAACAACTAACTGAGATAGCTGACGAGTTTTTGAGCCTTCAAATCGGCCACTTGAATTAATTAGTAATATATTTTGATTAGTCATAAGTTTTCCGTTTTTACATCAATGTTTAAGCTAAAGCTATTATATCGTTGATAATATTTTGATAAACATTCAAAATTTGAATACAATGTTCTATTATTGTGAACATTCAGGTACTCGGTGTGTAATGAACCAATATGAAGAGATGCAAACTTTTATTCGAATTGTAGATGCCGGAAGCATTACAAAAGCAGCAGAGCAAATGAACACAGTAAAATCCGCCGTCAGTCGCCGATTAACCGATTTAGAAAAACGTTTGGGTGTGAGTTTAATCACCCGCACTACTCGTACTCAAACTTTGACCGATTCTGGTAAAAGTTATTATGAACAATGCTCTCGACTCATTGATGATCTAGTTGAGGTAGAATCACAAATCCGTAACGAACATTGCGCCTTAAAAGGAAAAATAAGAATTGCGGCTCCTTTATCATTTGGGCTATCTCATCTTGGTTCCGCACTCAGAAAATTTAATGATATTAATCCAGATATTCAATTCGATATCGATTTTAATGACCGAAAGGTTGATATTGTAGAGGAAGGCTTTGATCTCGCTATTCGTATATCTAAACTTGAAGATTCCACTTTAATAGCAAGAAAGATAGCGACTTTTAACATTGTACTTTGTGCAAGCCCCGGTTATTTAAACAAATATGGTCATCCCAAAACACCAAAGGATTTAGAAAAAGGTCACGTAAAACTACATTATAAGGGACAACCCGAACTCTGGTCTTTTTACAAAAACGGTGAAACGATTAACGTTAAAATTCCAACAACAATTTCTACTAATAATGGTGATTTTTTATGTGAGGTAGCTATCGATGACCGCGGGCTTCTCTATACACCTGATTTCATCTGCTATAAAGCTATTCGGTTGGGACAGCTAGAAGTGATTCTTCCGGCTTATACCAAAAATAATCAAATAGATGCCTATGCGGTTTATCCTCAAACTCGCCATTTAAGTCAAAGAGTAAGGAATTTGGTAGATTATCTTGCACAATATTTTGATGACAAGTCTTACTGGAGTGTAAACCCGTGATACCTTTATTGTTCATAATAAAAGAACTATGATTTGCGGATCAGCTTGTTTACCTATTTTAAAATCACCAATATAATAACCAATATTAATGCGACTCATGACTAAAATCTCTCAAGTTTAGAATGAATAATTTTCAAGAATACAAAGGACCACATATATGAAAAATACAAAACAAAAATATGGTTGGGTCGCTATTTTATTACATTGGATCTCGGTTATTGCCGTCATATCAATTTTTTTACTGGGTTATTGGATGGTAGACTTAACTTACTATGACAGCTGGTATAAAACGGGTCCCGCATTACATAAGAGTATAGGGGTAACGTTTTTAGTGTTGATGATTTTACGAGTGATTTGGCGAACCAGTCAAATACAACCTAAATCACTAGAAAGCCATACGCCTTTCGAACAAAGAGTTGGTCACATTATGCATATGGCACTGTACCTGTTGATATTTTTTATAATGATGAGCGGGTACTTAATTTCAACTGCCGATGGCAGAGGTATTGAAGTTTTTCAATTTTTTGAAATCCCTAGTTTAGGGGCTTTTATTGAAAACCAAGAAGATATAGCTGGATTAATGCATCAATATGCCGGCTACACACTTATCTTTATGGTGATATTACATGCAGGAGCCGCACTAAAACATCACTTTATTGACAAAGACAAAACACTAACTCGAATGTTAGGCCTTAAATGAATACACACAACCTATACTCACTTTAACCAACAATGACATTAAACTTTAAAAACAACTACTGGAGCACACAATGAAAAAAAACTTACTCGCTATTGCCCTTTTGGCAAGTTCACTAACAACTATGGCTCAAGCCGCTGATTATATTGTCGATTATAAAGGCGCACATGCCTCTATCAACTTTAAGGTTCAGCATTTAGGTTATAGTTGGTTAACCGGCCGTTTTAACAAATTTGACGGCAAATTCAATTATGATGCAAGCAATGTTTCAGCATCAAAAATTGAAATTAATATTGATACAACAAGTGTTAACTCAAATCATGCTGACCGCGACAAACACCTTAAAGGGGACGATTTTCTTGAAGTAGGCAAGTTTGCAAACGCTAAATTTGTAAGTTCTAGCGTAACTGACAAAGGAGACAATCAACTTGAAATAAAAGGTGGGTTAACCTTACACGGCGTTACTAAAGAAATTACAATCAACGCTCACAAAATTGGCGAAGGTAAAGATCCATGGGGTGGTTATCGAGTCGGTTTTTCTGGAACCTCTGAAATCACAATGAAGGATTTTGGTATTAAAATGGATTTAGGGCCAGCATCATCAAAGGTGATGTTTGATCTGCATATTGAAGGTGTTAAACAGTAACTTTATATAAATACTATTTTTAGATTTACCTCATCCTTAAAATAAACAACTGTTTTAAAGATGAGGTGTTTTTGCAGTGAAATCTTACTTTTTAAGTGAACGTGCTGCAAATCGTTGACGGAATTTATCAACTCGGCCGCCACTTTCAGCAGTCTTTTGCTTACCCGTATAAAAAGGGTGACACTCAGAGCATATATCAAGATTTAAAGGCTTACACTTTGTAGAGCCGACTTCAATAACGTTACCACAACTACAAGTTGCTGTAATTGTTTCATAATTTGGATGGATATCAGTTTGCATTGTTTTTACTCGTTTTTTTACGTATCGCCAATTGAGCCAATATTTTAGATTAAAATAAAGATCAAACACCATACATATCTAATGGAGCGCGGATTTTACAGATTTGTAAGGTTTTTTGCAAGAGCATTTTGAAGGAAAAAGAATATCAATAAACAACTAACCGTTTAGGCGCTAACATGTCTTGATCATCAACCTCAGCAATGCCCAAAAATCGATCATCTTCATCATAAACCCGTATAACTTGACCTTCTTCTAAGCTATCAACATTAATAGCCTGACCATGAGAAAAATAATTGGCGCTTTCTACATCGATGGTTATGTCATCTAAATGTAAAATACCACTGTCCATCGGCAGTAAATGTTCATCTAAACTTAACTCACTTTCTCTATCAGCTTCTAATTCTTCAAGTGTGATCATTTGTTCGATGGGATAGTCCGCCACGTACTCTCTATGAAGCATCGTGACATGTGCGCCACAACCTAGCGCCTCACCTAAATCGTCTATAATATTACGAATATAAGTTCCTTTACTGCATTCAATGAAAAGCTCAACTTCCGTTCTGTCATCCGTTTTTTCAAAGCGAACTAAATCCAGTTCATAGACGGTAACTGGTCTAGCGGGGCGTTCTATTTCTATCCCTTTTCTTGCATATTTATAAAGAGGTTGGCCTTTATGTTTAAGTGCGGAAAACATAGAAGGGATCTGCATAATATCGCCTCTAAACTGCTCTAATTCTTTCTCGAGTTTTTTCTTTGTTACTTGAATTTCTCTTGTGGCAGTGACTTCACCTGTTGAATCGCCACTGTCAGTTCTCTCGCCTAATTTCCCGATCACTCGGTAACCTTTGTCTGAATCTAAAAGGAACTGAGAAAACTTTGTCGCTTCACCAAAGCATAAAGGCAACATGCCGGTCGCTAACGGGTCAAGAGCTCCTGTATGGCCTGCTTTTTGAGCATTATACAATCGTTTTACTTTTTGAAGTGCTGCATTTGAAGATAAACCTTGAGGTTTATCTAGCAGTAAAATCCCGCTGATTACTCGGCCTTTTTTTCGACGTGCCATGATATTTAATCCAGTAGGGATTTATTCGGATTGTTCACTGTTAGAAGGGTGTTCAAAGTTGTCATTTATTTTTTCATCTTTTTCGCGGGCGTTAATAATCAAAGAAGATAAATCTCTGCCACGAGAAATTGATTCATCAAATAAAAACTTTACATGAGGAATAGCTCGCATTCTCATTCTTTTGCCTAAAGAGCTACGAATAAAAGAAGATGCTTCGTTAAGTAAGGTTACCGCATCTAGTGTCGCTAATTTAGACTCTTCAATACCTAAAAATGTAACATAAACGGTAGCATAATGAAGATCACGAGAAAGCTGAACTTTACACACCGTGACCATACCTAATCTAGGGTCTTTTATTTCTTGTTGGATTATTTGAGCCAGTTCACGTTGTAATTGCTCTGCAACGCGATCGGTTCTTTTAAATTCTCTTGCCATGATATTTTACTTTTGATTGTTTCCTAGTTCCCATGCTCATGCGTGGAAACTCATATGATATTAACAATTAGCTCTGTATCCGTTGCCACATAGGAATATGGCAACAAGATTAGCAAACTATTTTTTATGCGACTCTATTGACGTATATTATTCTATAAATCTAGCGATTTCTTTGATTTGAAATACTTCAATTTGATCGCCAGGTTTAACATCGTTGTAATTTTTAACACCAATACCACATTCCATTCCATTTCTTACTTCGGTCGCTTCATCTTTAAAGCGTCGTAGTGATTCTAACTCGCCTTCGTAAATAACAACGTCGTCACGTAAGACTCTGATAGGTAGACTTCTTTTCACATAACCATCAATGACCATACAACCAGCAATAGCACCAAATTTTGGTGATTTAAAGACATCTCTAACTTCAGCCAAACCAACAATGTCTTCTCTTAATTCAGGTGAAAGTAGACCGCTCATTGCTGCTTTAACATCATCAATCACTTCGTAAATAATGCTGTAATATCGTAAATCAACACCTTCTTTCTCAACAGCTTTTCTACCTGTAGCATCAGCTCTTACATTAAAGCCGATAACAATCGCGCTAGATGCCGATGCTAATACAACATCAGACTCCTTAATTCCACCAACACCCGCTGAAATAATGGTTACTTTAACTTCGTCCGTTGATAGATCCGTTAAAGAACGTGAAATAGCTTCAGCAGAACCTTGTACGTCTGCTTTAACAAGAACATTAACGTTCATTACTTCGCCTTCACCAACATTAGCAAACATATTTTCTAATTTTGCTTTTTGTTGTCTGGCAACTTGAGCATCGCGGTGTTTAGTTTGTCTAAAGGCCGCAACCTCTCTGGCTTTTCTTTCACTTGCTACAACGGAAACTTCATCTCCAGCGTCAGGAACACCTGATAAACCGATTAATTCTACGGGGATCGAAGGACCAGCATTTTTGATTTTATCTCCGTTTTCATCATTTAGCGCTCTCACTTTTCCGTAATGGAATCCAGCCAGCACTATATCGCCGACTTTCAAATCACCCGATTGAACTAATACAGATGCAACCGCACCTCGACCTTTATCAAGCCTTGCTTCAATAACAACACCTGTAGCAGGTCCAGTATCTGAAGCCGTTAATTCAAGTAGCTCAGCAGTATCGGCAATACTTTCTAGTAATGCATCAATCCCATCGCCTGTTTTTGCAGAAACATGAGAAAAGACAGTATCGCCACCCCACTCTTCTGAAATCACTTCGTGTTGAGATAACTCGTTTTTAACACGATCAGGATCAGCCGCTTCTTTATCCATTTTATTAACAGCAACAATTAAAGGAACGCCAGCCGCTTTGGAATGCTGAATTGCTTCAATTGTTTGAGGCATAACACCATCATCTGCTGCAACAACCAATATAACGATATCCGTCGCATTGGCTCCACGTGCTCTCATTGATGTAAAAGCTGCGTGTCCTGGTGTATCTAAGAAAGAAATCACGCCTTTTGGAGTTTCCACATGATATGCACCAATATGCTGAGTGATACCGCCGGCTTCTCCATCAGCTACTTTACTTGCTCTGATATAATCTAATAATGATGTTTTACCATGATCAACATGTCCCATAATAGTCACAACCGGCGGACGAAATTTCATTTCACCTTCGTTTTTAGAGCCATCCAGTAATTCAATTTCAGCGGCGTTATCAGCAACCAAATTAACATTGAATCCCATTTCCTCAGCAACCATCTCCGCAGTTTCTTGATCGATCGGTTGATTAATAGTGGCCATGATACCCATGCCCATCATTTTCTTAATCAATTCAACACCTTTTATTGACATTTGTTGAGCCAAATCCCCAACGCTAAGATTTTCACCAATATACAAGTCTGATTTAGCCACATCTTTGGTTGGTATTTTGAATCCGTGTTTCATAGATTTAGGTGCCGCTATTCTTCTTCTACCATCGGAAAGTGGGTTTTCATCGTCATTTCGTCGATGAGTTGGACGACGGAATTCAGAAAGCATATCCATCTTAGTTTTTGGTCCATCACCGCGCGCTTTCTTTTTCTTTTTCTTACGCTTCTTATCGCCTTCAGCTTCAGTTGTAGGTGCTGCAACAGCTGTTTTATAGCGCTTTTGACGTGTATCTTTTGCGTCTTTATCAGCTTCTTTAACCGCTTTTTCTGCTTCTTCTTTCTCTTTTCTTTTTGCAGCAAGCCTCACTTGAATATCCGCTTCAACTCGAGAACTTACAATTCGATGAGCTTCATCTTTTGCTTTGGACTCAATTTCAGATCGCATTTGATCTTCAACTTCTTTACGAATTTTTGCTTCTTCTAATTTGGCTTCTTCATCAGCTATCGCCTGAAGTTCGGCTTCCGTCTTCTCTTTAGTTTCTTCTACAGCCTCATATTCATTTTCAATAACCGGTGCGACAACTTTACGATCTTCAACATGCTCACTAGCACCTTCAATATTACCGTCATCAGTGTTATCAGTAACATTCTGATTATCTTCTACCTTAGTTTCATCAGCTACCGCTGGCGCAACTTTTACGAAAGTCCGTTTTTTTCTAACTTCAACCGCAACACTTTTAGTTCTACCAGACTTACCCGACATTTTGAGAGAGCTTTTTTTAGAACGATTAAGTGTAATCTTTTTAGGGCTTTCCTTAGCTTCACTGTCACCATGACTCTTTTGCAAGTGCACAAGCAAAGTTTGCTTTTGCTCTTCAGAAACTACATCGGCCGCACTTTTCAGTACGACTCCAGCTTCTTTCATTTGCTCGAGCAATTTATCAACCGGCGTTCCAACCAATTTCGCTAATTTTTCTACTGTCACTTCTGACATTAAGATCTCCCCGTAGGATGATTTTTATAAATAACTATTTTTTAACAAACTATAACGATCCACAAAGCGAATCAATCATAATAACAATCACAAACTATTCAGAATCTACAAACCAAGGTGCACGTGCTGTCATAATCAGTGTCGCCGCTCGGTCATCATCTAGTTCATCAATATCGCTGATTTCATCAACGGCTTGTTCCGCTAAGTCTTCCATCGTAACAATGCCTCTACTTGCCAATATAAATGCTAAATGGCGATCCATTCCTTCCATTTCTAACAAATCTTGTGCAGGCTCATTTTTGTCTAACTTTTCTTCACTACGAATAGCTTTTGTTAACAACGCATCTTTGGCTCTAGCTTTTAGAGCTTCAACTAGTTCTTCATCAAAACCTTCTATATCAACCATTTCAGATGTTGGCACGTATGCAACTTCTTCAACGCTTGTAAATCCTTCTATAGCTAACACTTCAGCTAAATCTTCATCAAGATCAAGCTCTTTCATAAACTTTTCGACTAACCCTTGGTTTTCTTCTTTGGACTTGCTATCAGCATCTTCTTGCGTCATAACGTTTAACGCCCAGCCTGTAAGTTGGCTGGCTAATCGAACATTTTGTCCATTACGTCCAATGGCTTGTGCTAGTTGATCTTCTTCTACCGCAATATCCATCGTATGTTTGTCTTCATCTACAACAATGGATGCTACTTCTGCTGGTGACATAGCATTAATAACAAACTGAGCCGGGTTATCGTCAAATAAAACGATATCAATTCGCTCACCGGCTAATTCACCAGAAACAGCTTGAACCCTTGAACCTCTCATACCAACACAAGCACCAACAGGATCAATTCTTTTATCGTTGCTTTTAACCGCAATTTTAGCGCGCGAACCAGGATCACGAGCCGCACCCATCAAATCAATTGTTTCCTCTGCAATTTCCGGCACTTCTATTCTGAATAGCTCAATCAACATTTCAGAATTTGCTCTGCTTAAAAATAATTGCGGGCCTCTCACTTCTGGATTAACAGCATATAAATAGCCGCGAATACGATCGCCTGCCCTAACCGCTTCTCTAGGCATCATTTCTTCTCTCGGAATGACTGCTTCAGCGTTTCCACCAAGATCTAATATGATCGATTCACGATTAGCTCTTTTTACCACGCCTGTTAATAATTCTCCGATACGAGATTCATAGGCTTCAATCACTTTTGCACGTTCAGCTTCACGAACTTTTTGTACAATGACTTGTTTAGCTGTTTGCGCGGCAATTCGACCAAACGCAATGGATTCAATTTCTTCTTCAACATAATCACCATCAACTAAATCAGGTTCATCAAGATTGGCGGCTTCTAAGCTTATTTCAACTAACGGGTTTTGTACGCCGGTGCCTTTAATTGCTTCATCGTCTTCAGTTAATAACGCATCTCTAGCATCTAGGTCAATCGCTTTCCATCGTCTAAAAGTTTGATAACTCCCGATGTCGCGATCAATATCGATTCTGACTTCAATATCAATGCCTTTCTTTTTACGGGTTGCCGTTGCAATTGCGGCTTCTATTGCCTCAAAAATAACTTCGCGGTCTACATCCTTTTCATTTGAAACGGCTTCAACGACTAATAATATTTCTTTGTTGTTCATATTTCTATTAACCTCAAAATCCTAAAAATTTTGCAATGTTTAAATCGATTAAAATCTCTGCTGCGACTAGATCTCTGCGACTAGATGTCCTTTATCAACATCTCGGAAATCTGCCTCATAAAGTTGACCATCAACTTCTATGACTAATTGTTTCTCCGATACTTCAATCAGCTTACCTTTAAACTTACGACGGCCATCCACACCAAGATGACATTTAATACTCACTATTTTCCCAACTACTTTTTCAAAATGAGGTAAATTAAATAGTGGTCTATCTAATCCTGGTGATGAAACTTCTAACGTGTATTGACTAGCAATCGGATCTTCTACTTCTAAAATGCCACTCACTTGATGGCTTACTTTACTACAGTCTTCTACACCAATACCATTTTCATGGTCAATATATACTCGCAAAACAGAATGTACGCCTTGCCCAACATACTCGATCCCTAAAAACTCATAACCTAAAGCTTCAGCTGCAGGTTTAAGCATTTCAGATAATTGTTCAGTTTTTGTCATCTTTTAACTCTGTAATTCAAATATTTTCCAAAGAGCCTCTTTAGAAACAAAAAATGGGCCAAAAGGCCCATTCCAAAAACTGCTGGAGTTTAATAAAAGTTATAAAATCTATCCTCTATATAAACTTTTTTGTGTTCGCTTATTTCGCCTGAAAAAATAAACTATTAATCAGTATTAGCATCATTTAAGATACCTAATATTGATTCAATTGGTAGCGGGGGCTGGATTCGAACCAACGACCTTCGGGTTATGAGCCCGACGAGCTACCAGGCTGCTCCACCCCGCATCAATGTGGACGGCATTCTATCTAAAGGTAATGATTAAAACAAGCGATATTATGAATTAATTGAAAATAAAAAATTGCTTGCTCGAACAAACTGCTCATATGGTATATTAACGCTCTATGATTCAAATAAATAACCCAATATTCCCCATTTCTCATCAGCGACAATTTTTTTTTTGTCGGCACCCTCATTTTGTCAATTTTTGTCTATTAATCTTATTAAGCATCTGTTCCATCCCCAATGCTTACTCAGGCTACGAAGCGGAGCTATTATCTAAAATTCAGTTCGCTAACTTGAAGCAGCTATCCACTGAAGATGGGTTAAGCGAAAATACAGTCAATCAGATCTATCAAGATGAGCAAGGATTTATTTGGATAGCGACCGAATTAGGCATCAATCGTTACGATGGCTATCGAATAAAGAACCTAACAGGCGCTCAATCCGCATTGCCTCACAAATCGATTACGCACATCAATCAAGACAGTAACAATAATTTTTGGCTAGCCACTGAAAGTGGTCTTTCAATTTTTGATGAAAATCACAATGAACTACAAATGTCTCAATTTCCATCACCGGAAAAGCTACAGAATAATGCTAATCGGATTGTTGGAAGTGTTGAAGTGTCAGGCGGTAATAGTTGGGTGGTTACTTGGAATGGATTATATCACTACGGGATTAAAAATAGAGAAATAAGCCAACCGGCATCTATGAAGTTATTTCAAAGAACTAATTTTAATTTGCTTTCTTACTATGCAGATAAAAATCGAATTTGGCTGGGAACTAGTCAAGGTATTTATTTCTTTGACCTAGTTAATCAAAGTTTAATAAAAGTAGTGACTAATAGCGAGATAGATAGTTTACCGATTCATCGAATAAAAATATTGATGAATCATTCTATATTCTTAACTACCTCTACGGGATTTTATCAATTAGATATCCCAAGGAAAACTAACTTTGCAAATTTGAATGTAGAAAACATCAAAATTCCTATCCAAAATATAAGTAAAAACGCGGTCACTGACTTTGTTTTATCCAAAAGTGCTACCCAAACTGAAATTATTTATTCAACCAAGGATGCGATTTACAGCTTTCAACCAAAAAACAAAGAAATAATCAAATTATTTTCACTTAACGATGTTTTACCCAATACCTCGAGTTATCGTATAAGAACTCTTTTTTTAGATTCTCAAAACCTACTTTGGATTGGAACTCGCAACCGAGGAGCGTATATATGGAATACGATGAATCGCGATTTCATCGTATTTAACAAAAACGCCACTGACAAGAAATATCACCTTAATGACAATAATGTCTGGAGTATCGATCAAGATAACAATGGAAATTACTGGGTAGGGACTGACAAAGGTCTCAATTATATAAATGCTGAATCGCTTGAAGTTAGCAATCCTTTTGATTTTACAAAACCAAAAACACTTGATAAACAAGCAAAGATCTATGATTTATTACAACTTAACAATACATTATGGCTTGCTACAGCTAACGACCTTAGTAACATCAATGTAGAAACAAAAAAACTCACTCATTTTCGGCCTAAGTGGTTAGATGTTGATGATAAATTCATCATTTTTTCACTTACTTCGATTACAAACGATATCCTTTGGTTAGCGACAAATATTGGGACTTTAAAATTTAATATCCAGTTAAACCAATTTACTTACGACAAGTCCTTAAGTCATCGCGACAAAAACAAAATGACTCGATATATTACGCAAATTAACGGAAATATTTTATCCGCCACTGATGCGGGGGTCTTTATTTATTCGCAAAAAAGTGGACTAATTAGGTCCCTATTACCATCTAAACTTAATGCGAAAGGCCAGCTCTACTCACTCACTGATATTTTGTTTATCAACAATCGATTATGGTTATCTTACAATGGCGACGGTATCTACATATTTGAAGACAATGAATTAAATGCCCTACTCTCTAATGAACAACCTGAAACAGCAGTTTTCGATAAAAATAATATTATCCACCTCAATAAAGAAAGTGGTTTAGCTGATAACTCCGTTTACTCACTGGAAATGAGCCATCGATTTGTTTGGGCTACCACTAATACAGGTCTCGTAAGAATCCATCCCAAAAAATTAAACCATTCGAATTACGATTCAAGCTTCGGATTACCTAATAACGAGTTTAATGAAGGCGCCTCACTCTTAGCTAATCAGCATTTGATTTACGGTGGGCCTAATGGGCTCACCATTATCAATCCGCTAAAACTCGTTCCTATCAATGAAACATTACAAACACCAAAAATAACAAAAATAACCTTGACTCATAATAAGAAAGTAGAAACATTAACTTTCCCCAGCCATGCGATTCCAGGAATAACGCTTGTAAAGAACACGACTTTATCAATTCAAATGACAATATTAGATTTTCGCAAAACTAAAAGTTGGGAATTTGAATATTGGCTTGAAGGTAAAGAGCATTTACTTAAAAAAATGACTATGCGTCCAGAGATCACATTGACTAACTTACCACCAGGACATTACTCTCTTCGCATTAAAGCCCGCTCTAAATATGATCTTAACGAATCGAAAGTAATACAACTTAATATAATTGTCGATGATGATTTAATATTTAATAAACAAATTGATTTTACTATTTTTGCAATAATTATGATTTTTCTCATATTTACAATTATTTGCTTACTCATAAAAAATAAACGCAACAAACAAATGCTATCACAATTCGCTAAAGATGAAAAAAGGTTAGAAAATGCTTTACTTGATAAAGATAGAGGCATTTGGGAATTTAATATTTCGCAAGGCCTTTCACCGAAAATCATTATTTTTCAAGAATCACACACACCAATGGCTTTAAGTTTAGAAAGGTATTTTGATTACATTTACAAAGATGATTTAGAAAAAATAAAATCCACTTGGAGTGATTTTTTAAATGGTAAAACAACGACAATTTCAGAAACCTTTAGAGTCTATTTTCATGGTGAACTCATTTGGAATTACATTCATGGAAAAATAGTTAGCTATACCAAAAATGGCTCACCACTTAACGGTTCGGGAATTTGGGTTAACGTTGATAACGAAAAAAAGGTTGAAGAACGATTGAATTTTTTTAGCCATGCATTTGAAAGTACATTAGATATTATTTTCATTTTAGATAATGATTTAACTGTTATCGCTGTCAATCAAGCATACGAGATTTCAACCGGCTATATTGGCGAACAAATGATTGGTCGCAGTATGGTTGATATTGCTTTTTCAAGATTTACTTCAACAGAAACAAATGAAATAAAAAACAAGGTGATACAAAATAAACGCTGGAAAGGTGAGAGTTCAGTTCCCAGAAGAAATGAATCAAGTTTTCCAGTGGATATACGAATCAATATTATCTCCAAAGATGGTCGAGATAGCGGTTACCTAGTCGTGATGAGCGATATCAGTGAATCTGGAACGACAAATGACAACTATAATAATCGATTTCACGACCAAGCAAGCGGACTGCCTAACAAAGTACTGGCCTTCGATAGACTAAAAGAAATAATAAAAAAAAGTGAAAAGATAAAGAAAAGTTTTTCATTGATTTTATTGGGAATAGAGCATGTCGAACAACTTCAAAGCAATGAACTATTGGATTTATTGAGGCTTTTGATTACTCGTTTATTACCCTATATTGATAAGGACGATGTACTCGCTAAATTTGATGAAACTCATCTTATGATAATATTGCGCCATAAATTAGGTGATGAAGAGACCATTAGTACTATAAATCAATTAATAACTGAAACGATTAAACCCTTTTCATTAAAAGATATTGACTATCATATTTCTGTTCAAGCTGGCATTTCCAAATATCCTGATGACTCGACTAACTGGATTGATCTGGTAACAAAAGCTGAGCTAGCTTTAGAGAAAACCATAATACAAAATTCTAGTTCACAAAAAAATGTCCCTTTTAGTTATTTTCAAGAAAGTCGAAATAAACGAGCAGTAGCTAAAAAAGAGATGGAAATCAAACTATCGCAAGCCATTAACAATAATGAATTGTTTTTAGTTTTCCAGCCGGTTGTCGAGCTTAAAAGTCATGTCATAGTTGATGCGGAAGTCAGTTTTCGCTGGCAAATGAGCAAGGAAACGATTATTTATCCCACACAATTTTTTACAATCGCTTCAGAAGTGGGAATGTTAACTAAAATCACCAATTGGATGATTTCCAATACATTAAAAAGTTTACATCGCTGGAATCAAGAAGACATACAGATAAATCTCAACTTTAATTTATCAAGCCAATATTTACTATCAAATCCTGAATTAAGTTTTATTTCTCAATCTTTAATCGAAAATAATATCAATCCAGCAGATATAATTATTTCATTGAATGAAGATTGCTTAAGCAATGAAACCTCTCAATTATCGGATATAATTATTCGCTTAAAAGATTTAGGCATCGCGCTAATGTTGTCAGAGTTTGCAAAAAACAGTACTCATTTACAAAAAATAAAATTATTTGATTTTTCAATGGTTCGTTTTGATAAGTCGTTAATTAGAGAGATTGGTAAAGATCAGTTTAGTGAGGTAATACTTAAAAGCATGATGGATGTCATTAGACAACTAGGTATTAAGAGTGTTGCTAGTGGTATTGAGAATGAAAACCAAGAGAATTTTTTATTAGAACAGCGGTGTCAATTAGGTCAAGGCTTCTTATACTCAGACCCTTTGACTGAAAATCAGATGAGACAGCTAATGTTAAAAAAGCGACGCTAAAAACTATCCCACTTTCTTTAATATTAATTCAAGCCTGCAAGGTGAGCCTTAAAATCAACCAGTAAATCAGTCAGTAAAGTAAGCTTGTACAGTAGAATAAAATCACATAAAACGTTTTTGCCAAGACTCTAAATCAGGGGTTCTTTCTGCGTCAAGTTCCAAACCCTCAATAAACTCATTTTCGGTTGTTTCTGACACCCACATGACGATAGCACTCAACTAGTACTCACTATGATTAGATTCAAACTCAACTAACAAATCGAGTTGGGCACTTTTTTCTAATCGGTGTTTGCCATGACTAGAGACATCTATCAAAACACCTTCGTATCTGATTTTATCTTTAATCATTTCATTAGATGCTTGCAGAATATCAACATGCACCTGTTCAACTATCGCTTCTCTTGGGTAAACTCGTTTTTCAGACATAAGTTATTTCCTAACGCATTGCATTGATTTGGATTTTACTAATAGGAAAAGTTTAGACAGAAAAAAGCCCTCTAGGAGGGCTTTTTGTTATTGCTAAATATTTATGTTTTTCTAAACATCATTTTGCAGCTAGAAGCTATTCGCTTTTATCTTTAGGTGAGCGTGAAGCTCGCTTACGCTCATTTTCAGTCAAATATTTTTTACGGATCCTAATACTTATTGGTGTTACTTCAACCAACTCATCATCATCAATAAATTCAAGACTTTGCTCTAAGCTCATAGTAATGTGTGGTGATAAAACAGTCGCTTCATCAGTACCCGATGCACGAACGTTAGTCAGCTGCTTTCCTTTAATCGTATTAACCGTTAAATCATTATCACGATTGTGACTACCAATAACCATGCCTTCATACACTTCAACACCATGACCAATAAATAAACGACCTTTGTCCTGGAAATTCCACAAAGCATAAGCAACGGCTTTACCTGCACAGTTAGCAATCATTACACCATTGCGACGTTGTGCTAAAGCACCTTTAAAGGCTGGCGCATACGAATCAAAGGTATGGTAAATTAAGCCTGTACCTGATGTGGCCGTCATAAACTCAGTTTGAAAGCCAATTAAACCACGTGACGGCATGAAAAAATCAAGTCGAACACGACCTGCACCATCTAACTGCATATTTCGCATTTCGGCTTTACGTTCACCTAAAGCCTCCATAATAGTACCTTGATGCGCTTCTTCAACATCAATAGTGACATTTTCATAAGGTTCACACATAACCCCATCAACTTCTCTCATGATAACTTCTGGGCGAGAAACAGCCATTTCAAAACCTTCACGCCGCATCGTTTCAATTAATACTGATAGATGTAATTCGCCACGACCTGATACTTTAAATTTATCAGCATCATCTAATTGCTCTACACGCAAAGCAACGTTATGAATTAATTCTTTTTGAAGACGATCAAAAATTTGACGAGAGGTTAATAACTTACCTTCTTTACCAACAAATGGCGAAGTATTAACCTGAAAAGTCATAGTAACGGTTGGTTCGTCAACGGTTAAAGGTGTCAATGCTTCAATGTTATCGGGGTCACATAATGTATCAGATATTTTGGGTTGCCCAATACCGGTAATGGCAATGATATCTCCCGCATTAGCTTCTTCAATTTCAGATCTTTCTAGACCCATATAACCTAATACTTGACCTACTTTAACTTTCCTTGTTTTACCTTCTGCGTCAATACTAATTAATTGTTGATTTTTCTTGATCGTTCCGCGGTTTACACGGCCAACCGCAATCGCTCCAACATAGCTCGAATAATCAAGCGAAATAACTTGCATTTGAGTCGGTCCATTAGCTTCCACTTTAGGTGCTTCAACATGTTTAACAATCGCTTCAAAAATGGGTGTCATATCACCTTCTCGAACACTATCATCAAGTGAAGCATAACCATTTAAAGCTGACGCATAAATAACAGGAAAATCGAGTTGTTCATCTGTAGCGCCTAGTTGGTCGAATAAATCAAAAATTTGATCAATTACCCAATCCGGGCGAGCGCCTGGACGATCAATTTTATTAACAATAACAACAGGCTTTAAACCTTGAGCAAATGCTTTTTGCGTGACAAAACGAGTTTGAGGCATTGGACCATCAACGGCGTCGACTAACAATAAAACAGAGTCTACCATAGACATAATACGTTCAACTTCGCCACCAAAATCGGCATGCCCGGGGGTGTCCACGATATTGATACGGTAATCATTCCAACGAATAGCGGTGTTCTTAGAAAGAATAGTGATACCACGCTCTTTTTCTAAGTCATTAGAATCCATAATACGCTCAGTAGGTTCTTTACGTGCTTCTAAAGTACCGGACTGCATTAATAATTTATCAACTAAAGTTGTTTTACCATGGTCAACGTGCGCAATAATGGCGATGTTTCTTAATTTTTCAATCACTGGAGTCTATGCCTCAAAATATTCTTTCTAAGCTTTACTGACGAGCTTTGATATAATCACATCAGTAAAAACGAGGCGCGTATTCTATAGGTTATTCATACTGAAAGCATTGTTTTTGGTGAATATTTCACCAATTTTCTTAGATACAGCTTAAATAAAAATAAGAACATCCCTTTACCCGCTATTTTATTCAAGAGAAATTGTTTTATTATTCGCGTTAGTTAGCCGATCATAAAACATCTGTGCCTTTCTTTGTAACTAAGAGAGATTAGGTGGGCTACACAAGCATTGAGCTCTAATTCCTATTTATTTTGGTCGAGCTTTGTCAGCCAGAATTCAATAGTAATAGCCCGAGTGCCATAAGCAAATGAAGAAAATCGCTTGATGCTTTAAACGTCTCGAAAACGAGTATTCAAAACTCAGGCGAACGCTTTAACAATGCCTCCAACTATTGATTCCAATAAGCATTCAGTTTAACACCCGAAGAAGCCTGTGCGCCTCTAATGATGATAAACCAAGTACCTTCTGTTGGGTTAGTGATTGTACAATTATGCGTATTACCGGCTCCTTGCTGGATACAATCATTATTGGTTCGAGTTGGTGCTGAGCCAAAGTTAATGACTAAATCGGCGTCACCAGTTCCAGCTGAAATATCCACCGCTAGTGATGTTGCACCTGCCGGAACGTCAATGGTGTAAGATAAATTCTCACCACGCGCTGGAGCTAAATCAACTTCAGTGAATCCGCCCGTTGTACTTCCGCCTCCTTCACTCACTGTTACAGTTTGAGTTGAAGTATTTGTCTCACCATCATTATCAGTGACCGTTAGGCTAACACTGTAACTCCCTGATACTGCGTAGCTATTACTAGGATTTTGAGTTGTTGAAGTATTACTATCGCCAAAGTCCCAACTCCATGATGTAATACTACCGTCTGTATCACTACTATTATCTGTAAACGTTGTTTCTAGATCGGTAGAACTGAAGGTAAATTCAGCTGTCGGTGAAGAATTTACAGTAGCCTCTGTAAACCAATAGGCATCTAATTGAACACCAGAAGAAGCTTGAGTACCTCGAACAATGATAAACCAAGTGCCTTCAGATGGGTTAGTCATTGTACAATTGTGCGTATTACCGGCACCTTGTTGAATACAATCATTATTGCTCCGAGTTGGTGTCGAACCAAAATTAATAATTAAATCGGCATCTCCGGTTCCACCTGAAGTATCTACGACCAGCGATGTTGCTCCGGCAGGGACATCAATAGTGAAAGACAAATTCTCACCGCGCGCTGGTGCTAAAGCAGTTTCAGTAAATCCACCCGTTGTATTTCCAGCGCCATCACTCACGGTAATTGTTTGAGTTGAAATTCCGGTTGCACCATCATTATCAGTGACCGTGAGACTGACGGTGTAACTGCCGGCTGCAGCATAGGTATTACTTGGGCTTTGAGCCGTTGATAAATTTCCATCACCAAGGTCCCAATTCCAAGAATTGACTGTTCCGTCGCTATCGCTACTGGTATCCGTGAAGGTCACAGCTAAGTTGTTGTTTGAGAATGTGTAACTCGAAGTTGGAAGAATATTTTCGGTTCCAGGAAAGGCCCCATCATTTTCATTTAACTTAACCACAAACAGTCCATATTCAATATCACTAATGAGTATATTGCCACTAGGAAGGTACGGGTAAGTTCCCCACGCACCATTAAAATTAGCGGTGTTGGCCGCAGGGATCGAATAACTATCAAAAAATGCTACATCTTTCATATCCGCTGGGTCAGAAACGTCAATGACACTTAATCCGCGCTGATAATTAGACATATAATAGTAGTTGCCCAAGGTAAAACCATTGTGATCAATTGCAGCAGTTTGCCCTGTATAAATCCCAGAAATCTGCGGATTAATAAGGTCACTAATATCTAAGGATCTCATCGTAGTATTTAATCCGAAGTTTTGTTCGTCTAGTTCATCTTGAATAAAGATAGTCATCATATCTTCTGACCACCAACCCGAATGAGTATAACTTGCGTTCGAATAACCAGTACTGCTCAACATAGTTGGCGTTGACAGATTTGTCATATCCCAAATATCAACCGTCAATTCATTAAAATCTATTAAGAGCTCACAAGGGTTATTGCCGTTAACACAATCAGCGGTTCTATCGTCGGTAATCACAAAACTAGTAGCATCATGCACATAACCCGAACCACTAGGGGCGGTTGCCACCAATGCGGGATTAATTGGGTCGACTAAATCGAAAACTCGAAAAGCGCCGCCGTCATTATTTGATCCTTCAACGTAAATATAAGGATTAAGTCCCTCTAATGCAGTTCCATCGTCGTAGTTTATGTTAGCAAGATAAACATTGTGCGCAGTTGAAAACTCATTGATGGTGGCCGCAAGTGTTACTTGATTAGGCAAGTCGGTTAAATCTAGAATTTGCATGCCTTGCGAAAAAGCTTCTGTGGTGACATAAGCGTATGCCTTGTAACTCGAACTCGCAGTATCAAACACTTGATAAACTTTCACATCTCTCCAGCTTGATGAAGTGCCAGTGACCGAACCTATCTCAACAGGAAGTGCGGGGTTAGTCACATCAACCACAACGGTCGCATTCATCAATCCCATAATCGCGTATTCCCTTTGATTATTAAGATCAACAAATCCCCAAATATCGTTTGCACTACTCGGCGCAGAGCTAAATTCATTTAGCGGAATATGCGATTGAAGATCGATATTATGACACTCGTAAGTGGCCGCCAAACCGTTAATGCACTCAGCCGAACCTTCCGCTTTGCTGGTAATTTTTTGATAAGTTTCGAGCATTTTTCGATCCTTAATGCTCAATTGGATATCGGCACCCTTAGAATCTTGCAATAAACGAAAGCCTCTTTTCGCTAAACGTTCTCTAAAGTCAGCCGGTATGCCCATAATGGTTGTCAGATGCTTGTTTGAATCTTGCTTCCTAAAATTCTTTGAGTATCCGCCCTTTAATTCCACCATATCGCTCAGAAGGTAGAATATGTCCAGACTTTGTACCTGATACTCGCCTTCTGCTACATGGATTTTATCTCCTTTAGAAGATTGGTTAACCGTGTAGGCTATAGTTTTGCACGGAAAGGTAGGGTTATTACAAACACCTTCATCAGTACCATTAACGCTTGCGTATCTCACAGGATGAGCACCGCTGTGCGCTAACACGGAGGTGATGGGAAACAATAACAGTAAGTAGATGAACAGTAGTTGAGACAGTTTACTTCTGTTTTCTTTTTTATTCTTCATAGTAGATAGTCTTTTTTTAAATGGAAAGAAATGGTACCAGTAGAGTCAAATAACGCTAAATCGAAATAGTCTATCAATAATGTGGGGGCTTTAGTATGTAAATAGTAGACAATAACCACAAGATACACTTTGTTACAGATTGATTAAAGGTGTTACGTCTACAATAATGGCAATCCGTTAATATCTGTACCACATTAATTAATCAAGGCAATAAAGATGTCCAAATACACTTATACAAAATTAACTGCTGCACTGTTACTAACCCTTTGCAGCCAATCTATTTTAGCTAGCGGTATTACGCGTGATATTAGAGAATCAGCTAACACCGAAGATGCCCGTGAAGATGGCGGCTATTTTGAATTAGGCGTGGGTGTTTATGTCACAAACACCATCATATTCAAAGGCAATGAAGACGACAAAAAATACGCTGTTGGTCCACAAATTAATCTAGGTTATCAATGGAAAGGCTTATTTATTGATATCAATGATGATGATGGTTTTGTGTTTGGGTATAATGCATTGAATACCGATCATTGGAGTTATGATATTGTTGGTGGATCTATTTTTGGAATTGATTCCGATGTTAGTGATGACTTTGTTTCTCTGCGTAAAAGAGAATCTGTGGGCACTATCGGAATTAGAGCAACAGGTTTCTACAACAAAGATATATTTCAGTTTGAAGTTAAAAGAGCATCTAATGATGATTTTGATGGCCTTCAAGCTTCGGTTTTGGCTGGAACCAGCTGGCAATATCGAAATTTGAATACCCACATGGTGGTTGGACTTCATTATTCTGCTGAGGATATTAATGATTATTATTGGGGCGTTAATTCCGAAGAAGCCAGTGATGAATTTGAAGAATACAAGGTCAGTGCTTCCACCACATTTTCTACCGAGTTAGGTATCACTTATCCAATCTCTGAAAGTTGGGTGTTTAGAAGTAAACTCAATTATGTATATGGTTCTGACGAATTTTCTAACAGCCCTTTACGAGCAGATGATACTCAGCATTTTCTTAGTGCGAGAGCCACTGTAAGTTACGTTTTTTAAGTTATTTTTGAGGGAGCTAGAAAAATGACTATAAAAATAACGAAACAAGCTGAACAAACTAAACAATATTGGATGAAAAAACGACTATCATTGATAAGAATAATATTTGTAATGTCTTTAAGTTTTACGACCACTAATTTATTCGCTGAAACTAAATATGAAGATGCGTCAAATGAAAAAGCCACTTATTTAACGGTTTCGCCAGAACGGTGTGTGGCACTTAGACAAGGTCAAATTTGCTATCAAAATATAGTTCTCAAATGGCAAACCAATAACAAGGGAGATTATTGTTTATCCGTAGAAGGTTCAAATAAACCTTTGCGCTGTTGGTCCAATTTTTATCAGGGACGTTTCGAGATGGATTTTCAATCTAAACAAAGTAGACGCTTTGTTTTAAGTGCTAAAAATAACTCTGCCGAAATTGCCGGCGCTGAAGTTATTGTTGCTTGGGTTTATAGTAATAAAAAGAGAAGGCGCACTAGCTGGAGATTATTCTAATCGCCAAGGTTGAAACTCTAAATTCAGGAACAATATGAGCAACGAACCGAAAAAATATATTTTAGTTGTTGAAGATGACGACTCTCTCGCAAGCTGGATTGCCGACTACCTTGCCGATCAGAATTTTTTGGTGGGCGTTTCTAATAGAGGCGACCAAGCCGTAGAGTTAATCAAATCCGACATACCCGATTTAGTTTTGCTCGATATTAATTTACCAGCCAAGGACGGCTTCGATGTTTGTCGTGAAGTAAGGCCTTTTTATCACAATCCTATTTTAATAATGACCGCCAGAGATGATGAGTTTGATGAAGTATTAGGCTTAGAGTTGGGTGCAGATGATTACATCACTAAACCTATAAGAGCGAGAGTACTGCTTGCAAGAATTAAGAGTTTATTGCGTCGCAATGAACCTCAAAGTAGTAAAAAACATAACTCTGAGCGCTTAATTTTTGGTCGATTAACCATCGATCAAAAATCAAGGAGCGTTCGCTTTGATGACATATTAATTGAAATATCTTCAAATGAATTTAATATACTTTGGATTTTAGCAAATCAAGCCGGTGAAATTGTCAGTCGCGATTCCTTAATAAAAGAGTTGAGAGGGATTGAATACGATGGGTTTGATCGTTCGACAGACATATTAGTCTCTCGTCTTAGGAAAAAACTATCTTTAAAATTAGAGTCCCAACAGATAATCAAAACGGTTTGGGGCAAAGGGTATCTTTTCTCACCAGAGACTTGGTAAAATATAAAAATTTCGACAGTAATAATTATTATGCAAAAACTCACCTCATCCTTAGTTATAATCGTTCTTATTGCAGTAATAGGGATAAGTTGGGGTATTGATCAATTTTTTGAAAACTATAGCGATAATTATAATAGTAGTAGCCGTAATCCTAGTAACCTTCAAGAAAATTCAGGATCAGACATAATTGGTAACTATAAGTTATTGGGTCATCAATTAGCGAATAGTATTAATTCCATTAGTGAGCCCGAAAATTTCATCAAACAATGGAATAAACTTAATCAGAATAAAATATCGATGATTAATAGAGCCGATTTTCCACTACCAGTTGAATTAGAAAAAGACTTTTTGGACGGAAAAAGCTTAGTCTTAGAAAGTGATAACAAGTTGTCACTGCATTTTTATCTATCTCGAAACCAAGTTGTATTCAGTTTTACACCTGACGAATTGAGCCAAGGTTTACCACCGTCGTCTTTAAGTATCATACTGACTGCATTATTTTATTTTAGTGTTTTCATACTGATATTACTCTGGTCTTATCCTTTAGTTAAACGTCTAAATCTGCTCCAAGAAATAGCTGTAAAATTCGGTTCAGGTGATTTAACCCAACGAATAAAACTAAGTAAAACTTCTTATATAAGCGATATAGAAATCGAATTCAATCGTATGGCACAGAGAATAGAATCATTAGTAAATGATAATAAACTAATTAGTAGTGCTGTATCTCACGATTTAAGAACACCACTAGCAAGACTTAGGCTTGGAGTCGATATCTTGTCTGACTCTGATAATAAAAAGAGCCGAGCAAAATATCAACAAAGATTAAGTCGGGATATTGATGAAATGCAGTCACTCATCGAAGTACTTCTAGATTACGCAAAACTTGACCAGTCATTGATAAGACAAGAACTCAAATCTATCGATTTAATTCAGATAATTAGTCAATGCCATGATTACTATAATACTGAAGAGAATACTATTGATTTTATTAAGCCAAGTGGTTCAGTTGAAATCGTGGGCGATCCTAAATACCTCAGCCTGGTATTTAATAATCTATTAAGTAATGCAATTAAGTTTTGCAAACACAAAGTTATTATCGAAATAGTCTTCAATTCGAAAAACTGCTGGGTGAATATTCATGATGATGGTAAAGGCGTCAGCAAGGAAAGGAAAGTAGATATATTTAAACCCTTCATCAAATATGACAGTAACAGTTACGGCATGGGATTAGCTATTGTGGAAAGAATTACTCATTGGCATAAAGGAGAAATATGCGTTGCTCGGTCGAAGCTAATTGGAGGTGCTATATTCCAAGTTAAGCTCGCTATAAATAACGATTAACCCGTGGCACGACCTTATTCCTTAAAGTAATGAAAATACCTAACAAATAGCCATATGCTGGTTGGATAAGTCTAAAACTAGACATTTCCCAATACTATGAAAGGTGGTTAACGGTAACAACAAAGCAATAGGGACTTGCAGCGTATGACTAAATTTTCTTACTTATCAAAAGACACCTGCATATTCTATAGATTTAGGTCATTAGTCGTTTTTTTATTTTTGCAAATACTTCTATTAAATAGTTTATTTATCAACTCAATTCACGCTCAAACAAATACCGCTACAACCAAGCAAAATAAAACCATCAGAATCAGTATAAATGAGAGTGATGCTCCCTTTACCTTTGTTCTAGCCAATGGCAGAGCTACAGGCTTGTTAGTGGATATATGGCAAACATGGGCTGATATCAATGACCAAGTTGTCGTTTTTGTTCCCATGACACATCAACAGTCCATAGCACAGTTAAAAAGTGGCCAGATTGATATGCAAGCGGGTTTATTCATCAATGATGAACGAGCAAAATGGGCAGATTTTTCAGTCGCCATCGCACAGATCACGACGAAATTATTTTATCATGATGAAACAACGAAAAAACTTACCTTAGCCGATTTATCTGGTGTAGAGGTAGGCGTCGGCTCAGGTACGTTTCAAGCTGACTATCTAATGAACAATTATCCCAAAATTATCAGAGTCGACCTAAACACCGAGGAAGACTTTGTTGGCAAACTATTGAGTGGTGACCTCACCGCAGTCTTAGCTGAACAACCAGTGATGAATGGGTGGCTTGAACGAGCAGGCTTAAAGGGAACGATTGTTCCAAGTGATAACGCTATTTTAACCAATACCGCACACGGTATGTTTCGTAAGGATAATCTCTACTTAAAATCAATCGTTAATACTGGATTTAAAAACATTCCCATTGCAACACTGCGTCTGATTGAAAAGAAATGGATACCAGGTGATTCAGCACTGTTTGGGGATTATGAAATAAAACTGGATAATCTAACGCTCTCTGAGCAGGAGTGGTTAGCAACAAATCTTAACTTCAGTCTGGGTGTTTCACCATCATTAATACCGTTAGAGTGGATTGATGAAAATGGTATTCATCAGGGCGTCAGTGCTGATTACGTCAGTATT
>Ga0307492_10000110_pt1 | contig 38467 bp, 24 predicted proteins | sample SI3LmetaG_FD_202365 | JGI IMG/M metagenome (GOLD analysis project Ga0307492, IMG submission 202365) | Sea-ice brine microbial communities from Beaufort Sea near Barrow, Alaska, United States - SI3L | ecosystem: Environmental > Aquatic > Marine > Coastal | place: USA: Alaska | collected 2017-05-06 | reverse complement strand
TTTTCGATGATGATTTGATCGGCCTTTTACTTGACAGTCGCGATCAAATTAGCCAACTAGTCGCTCATGTTCTCGACGACCCAAAGTTACCAATAAGTGATACGTTAAGAGAAACTGGTGAAGGTTTATTAAAAAAACTGAATAAATATTTGGCTATCGAAACACCCATTATGCTCTCTGGATTGACATCGGAAAGTGTGCCTAAAACGCTCACAGATATTGAAACGGGACTAGAATCGACCGAATCCGAAAGGGTCGGTAATGATTATTGGCATATCTCCGTTCGATTCAATCGAAATGTACTCGCAGATGGTATGGATCCATTATCATTTCTTCGATATCTAAACCAAATTGGTGAATATATCAGCATGACTACCTTGCTGACAGACCTACCTTTACTTGATGATATTAATCCAGAGGAAAGTTATCTTGGGTTCGAGATAAGCCTAGATTCTGATGCGTCAAAAGAATCAATTGCTGATGTGTTCGAATTTGTAAAAGAAGATTGTCAGCTTCACATACTGCCCCCTCGCAGTAAGTTAAGTGGTTACACCTTACTCATTGATGCATTGCCAGAAGAAAATATGGCAATCGGTGAAATTCTGGTTGCATCTGGTGCGTTAACTAAAGATGAACTGACAGAAGCACTTGAATACCAGAATGTACATACCGTTACACAAACAATAGAAAACGATAACAGCGAATCGGTCAATATACAGAGCAAGCCGTTACTCGGCGATGTGTTGGTTGAAAAAAGTATGACACATATAACCACCATTGATGCAGCACTCACAAAGCAGGAAAAAACCAAAGAAAACAAAAAGGCTGATCAACAATCGGTGCGCGTCAATGCCGAGAAACTGGGTGACCTGATTAATTTGGTAGGTGAACTCGTCATATCAAGTGCGCACACCGAATTGAAAGCGAAACAAACGGAACAAGTAGAGTTATTAGAAACTGCAGAGAATTTGACTCGGCTAGTTGAAGAAATAAGAGACGTTACACTCAGTCTGCGTATGGTTCAAATAGGGGATACATTTAATCGGTTTAAACGGGTTGTGCGTGATATCAGTAAAGAATTGGGCAAAAAAGTCGATTTGCAAATTTCTGGTGGTGATACGGAGCTAGATAAAATGGTAGTGGAGAAAATAAGTGATCCACTTATGCATTTAATCAGAAACTCTATGGATCATGGCATAGAAACGCCTAATGTAAGAACCACCGTTGGCAAATCAGAAACCGCAGTTATAAAGCTCGAAGCTTATCACGACTCGGGTAGTATTGTGATCGAGATAAGCGACGACGGTGCTGGATTAAACCCTGATATTTTAATCGCCAAAGCGATAGAAAATGGATTGATTACAGCCAAACAACAATTAACCCCACCAGAAATTCACCGTTTGATCTTCGCACCTGGATTTTCTACTGCTAAAGAAGTCACCAATATATCGGGCCGTGGTGTCGGTATGGATGTTGTCAACAAAAACATTGAAGAGCTGCGCGGACAAATTTCGGTTAATAGCGAATTAGGTGTTGGCACAGGCTTCACGATCCGATTACCCCTAACACTCGCAATCATTGAAGGTTTTCAGGTACAGGTCGGTAAAGCATCTTATGTGATCCCGCTTGATTTAGTCGAGGAATGTATCGAGTTAGATGAGCAACAGGCAAAAAAAGGAGAGTATGTCGATTTACGTGGGGAGGTTATGCCATACCTGCATCTCTCTGAAATTTTTAATGATGTAAATGACTCGAATAGCGAAATAGATAGAAAAGGTAAAAGGGATAATATAGTGGTGGTGCAGTATGCTGGTCAAAAAGCCGGTCTGGTGGTTGATGAATTACTTGGAGAGCACCAAACCGTTATTAAGCCCCTTGGGAAAATTTTTCAAAATTTAAAAGGTATCAGTGGGGCTACTATTTTGGGCAGTGGTGAGGTCGCCATGATTATAGATGTACCTGCTTTGTTTGGACGGACTGTTTAAAGCAAACAAAAATTAGATGAATATTAATCAATATTAAAGGAAGAACAAGATGAGCATCATAAAGCTAGATAATTTAGTACGGAATATTTTCTCATATTCCGAGTTACAGGCAAGTGGCTTTGGTCAGATGACCATTGCCATACAAGCGTTTAAAAAGGCAATACAAGCAAATTTTGCTGTCAAAGCAAATTTTAATAATTCTTTTAAAGAGAGGAGCAAGATATGAAACTTACAATGAAGGGACGTTTGATTGGAGGCTTTGGAGTATTGATCGTTTTAATGATCTTTATGGCGGTAACATCACTCGATAAATTGGCGGGCATGAATGATCGCATTGACATTATGGCAGATGTGTCCGCGGAAAAAATTAAGTTAGGCGCCCGCATCAACCAAGATGCCATTGCTATCTCACGAGCTGAGAAAAGTATTATCCTTGCACGTACTGTGGAAGATATGGAAGCAATAGAAGTCCGCCTTAGGATTAGACGCTCAAACATGGATGAACTTTTAACGAAGTTAAAACTCCTTGTAAGTGCTGATGAAAAGTCAGACCTTGACCAGTTTGACAACACTTGGGATGAGTATTTGGAAGTTAATAAACAGATTAGAACGTTTGCTGCCTTGAACTCGAACCGTGTTGCGCAAGCTATGTCAGAAAATGAGGGCAGTAAAGCTTTTATAAAAGCGGAAATAGCAATGAAGTCTGTTGCTGATCGTAATGATGAGGGATCTGAACAAGCAAACATGAAGGCCGACAATGCCGCTAGCCGGCTCTTGTTAGCAGCACAGATTAAACAGGATATGCTGGAAATTTCCCGAGCTGAAAAAAACATCATTCTCGCCAAGTCAAATAAAGACATGGATTACTATGCGGATATCACTGCATCAACACGTAAAGTTATGTTGGTAAAACGTGCGGAGTTACGTGAGCTTGTAGGCCCAGATGGCAAGTCTAAGCTTGACGAGTTTACTGAAGTTTGGGATAAATATCTTAAAGTTAACGACACTATTAGAGATTACGCCCGTAATAATGAAAATGTTAAAGCTGTAGCATTAGCCGGTAGTGAGGGACGTGATTTGACCGATCAGGCCGATAGGATGATGACGGTGATTGTTGAAAAAAATGACGAAGTTAACTCCGAGGCCAGTTTAGAGGCTACTAATGCCGCTAATCGCACGCTATTGGCTGCGCGTATCATTCAAGACATGCTGGTCGTTGGCCGAGACCAGAAAAGTTTGATTATCGAGACCACCGAAGCTGACATGGATATTTATGTCAAGTCAATGAAAGTTACAAAGCAAAAACTATCTACCCGACTCATGACATTGCGTAAGACTTCCACGGCTGAAAGTATTGCTGATCTCGATAAGTTTAACACCGCCTGGGACAATTTTGTTGACGTCAACTCTGCTATAGTTAAAACCAGCTTTGAAAATGGTAATAGTAAGGCATTTCGACTGTCTAATGGCGAGGGACGTATTTTGTCCCAGAAAGCCATAGACTTAATTGCAACGATCGTCGCTTCTAACGAAAAGGGACTTGCGGAGGATAAGTTGGCCAGCACCGCGAACTATGTGGCGGGGCGTAATCTATTATTAACCATATTAGGGATAGGTTTGCTGGTTGGCTTTGGTACTGCTACATGGATAATTCGTGGAATTATGAGCCAACTTGGTGCGGAACCACCGGTTATTCTTGAAATCGCTGAAAAGATTGCTTCTGGCGATCTAGAGTCTGAGCTAGAACATGGCAAGGGTAAAGTGGTGGGTGTACTAGCCGCTATGATTACAATGCGTAATAAGTTGGTCTCGGTTATCACTGAGGTTAATGTCAGTTCCGTTGCGTTGTCGGCAGCGTCACAGCAGGTCAGTGGAACCGCGCAAAGTCTGAGCCAAGGCGCAAGTGAACAGGCCGCCAGCGTTGAGCAAACCAGTGCATCGGTTGAAGAAATGGGTTCTTCGATTAATCAAAATAGTGAAAATGCTCGAGTGACCGATGGTATTGCAACAGAGTCTTCAAACTCTGCCAAAGAGGGGGGGAAGTCTGTTTCTGCAACCGTTCAAGCTATGAAAGATATCGCTGGTAAAATCACCATTATTGAAGATATAGCCTATCAGACCAATATGTTAGCCCTTAACGCTGCAATAGAAGCGGCGCGTGCCGGTGAACACGGTAAAGGATTTGCGGTAGTTGCCGCTGAAGTACGTAAGCTTGCTGAGCGCAGCCAAGTAGCGGCCTCTGAAATTAGCCAACTGACGGGAGACAGTGTTAAGGTTGCCGAGGAAGCGGGTGGTTTACTGGAAAAAATGGTTCCCGATATTGCACGTACGGCCGAACTAGTACAGGAGATCACTGCCGCTTCAGAAGAACAGGCAAGTGGTGTTGGCCAGATTACTAGCGCCATGCAACAACTTGATCAGGTGACACAACAAAATGCCGCTGGCTCTGAAGAACTTGCAGCAACAGCCGAAGAAATGCGCGGCCAGTCACAATCACTGATTGAAATGATTAGCTTTTTCAAATTGCAAAGTAATGTTTCTAATGTGGCGTCTAAAGCGGCTTCTGGCGCGGCATCTTCATCTGTTAGCGTTTCTAAAAAGCATCATTCTGCCGATAATCTTCAAACTGTTGATAAAGCGGCTGCCATTGACGTAAAACAATTCAAACGATTTTGAGGAAAGTGTTATGTCACAGTCAGAAAGTAAGGCAATATCAAATGAAAACAACAGTGTGGAAGATGTTCAGCAATTCCTCACTTTTGTTCTCAACGATGAAACGTATGGCGTGGGGATCCTGCATATACGTGAAATTATAGAGTATGACAATTTAACTGTAGTGCCACTGATGCCAGAATTTATATCTGGTGTGATTAACCTACGGGGTAACGTTGTGCCAGTGGTCAATCTTGCTCGGCGTTTTGAGCATGAATCTAAGGAGATTGGAAAACGTACTAGTATCATTATTATCGATATCAAAGATGTCAAAGGTGAAGGTGTTGAAGTGGGCATGGTAGTTGATATCGTTAATGAAGTCATCGAACTAGCCTCTTCTGATATAGCAGCAGCTCCAACATTCGGTGCAAAAATACGCACCGATTTTATTCAGGGAATGGGTAAAATAGATGATAAATTGATGATTTTACTGGATGTCAATAATGTACTGTCGATTAACGAGTTATCTAGCGTAACTAATATCGTCGATGAACTTAATCCAACACCGATTGAATAATATGGCTGCAATACAATTTAAGCAGCCAGAAATATCTTTGCAAGCTTATCAAGCAATCAGGGAGTTCATTTATACTGAGGCTGGTATAGATTTAGGAGGCTCTAAGCAGATGTTAGTGAGTTCTCGTTTGACTAAGCGTTTACGTCACTATGAGCTGGACAGTTACGATCAATATGCAGATTTATTATTAAATAATAAAGGCATAGAGCGTAAGATGGCTGTTGATTTATTAACAACCAACGAAACGTATTTTTTCCGAGAGTCGGAACATTTTGTAGCACTCAAAAAATGGGTATTAGAAAATCATCCCCATGACCGTATGTTTCGGTTATGGAGTGCTGCTAGTTCAAGTGGTGAAGAAGCTTATAGTATTGCTATGGTGTTGGACGACTTTTTTGGTAGCAGAGGCAAGTGGGAAATTTTTGGTTCAGATATCAACAGCGTAGTTATTGAAAAGGCAAAATTGGCACTTTATCAATGCCTTCGTATCGATGCAATACCTCAACAATTTCTTCGGAAGTACTGCTTGAAAGGAGAGGGGGAGTACGAAGGTTTTTTATTGATTGATAAGAAACTACAAAGTAAAACTAATTTTTCAGAAATTAATTTAACCAAACCCTTACCTGAGGTCGGTTTGTTTGATGTCATATTTTTACGTAATGTACTGATTTATTTTGATGCTAAAACTAAGGAAAAAATCATTCGGAGTTTGATATCAAAGTTGCGACCTAAAGGTTTGTTATTTATCGGACATTCTGAGTCACTTAAATCTATGGATTTACCTATTGATTTAATTGGACCAACGACGTACCAGAAAAGGTAAAAAGCCATTTATATATGTTAAAGATTAGGGAATAAAACAATGGAACAAGGTGTCAGAAAAGTTTTTCTTCATCCGGGTGATTTCGTTTTTGGTGAACCAGGTACGCATGTCCACACTGTCTTGGGTTCATGTATTGCTATCTGTCTATGGCATCCTGTATTGCGTATTGGTGGCATGTGTCACTTTGTATTGCCATTCAGGCCAAGTGGAGAGTCTAAGTCGGAAGACCTCGATGGGCGGTATGGGGAAGAAGCGATGAAAATGTTTGATCGAGCCCTTAAATTGCACCAAACGAATTATAAAGAATATCAAGCTAAAATATTTGGTGGGGCTAATATGTTCAAAGGAACTAAAGTCTCTAAGGATGCTTTAATAGGGGAAAAAAATGCGGATAAAGCAATGCAACTAATAATGAATAGAGGGGCAGCAATAACAGTTGTACATGTTGGAGAACAAGGTCATAGGAGAATTGTGATGGATATCACTACCGGTGATGTATGGGTTAAATACAAATCTGATAACCCTGATGAAAGATCTATGGGTTCACAAAGCGGAATAAATTAGGATTAGATAAATGAGTGAAATTACAGTTCTGATTATCGATGACTCGGCACTCGTTCGTCAAGTTCTGAGTAGCATTATCAACGACACAGCTGGGATGAAAGTTATCGCTACCGCTCAGGATCCAGTTTTTGCACTCAAAAAATTGGAAACAATTAAGCCAGACGTTATAACACTAGACATAGAAATGCCTAGAATGGATGGTTTGACGTTTTTGAAAAAGCTGATGACGGAGGACCCTTATCCGGTTGTTATGTGTTCTACACTGACTCAAAAATCTTCGGCTAGCAGTATAAAAGCACTTCGACTGGGCGCTGTTGAAATTGTAGGCAAACCTACGTCAAATCTGAAAAAAGAATTAGGTGCACAAAGCAAGTTAATTATAGCTGCCATAAGGGTGGCAGCTAAAGCTAAAGTTCGCAATCTAAGCATACGACCTAAAAAGACATTGACAATATTAAACGGTCAAAGAAAGCAGACTGCAGATGTCATCCTTCCCAAGTTATCCAAAGTTAACTCGCAACCGTCTAACAAACTTGTTGCTATAGGCGCTTCTACCGGGGGCACTATTGCGCTTGAGTATGTGATATCTTCTTTGAAAAAGGATTCTCCTGGCGTTGTCGTCGTTCAGCACATGCCCGCAGCATTTACAGCTGCTTTTTCATCTAGGTTAAACTCGGTTGCACAGGTGTACGTAAAAGAAGCCGAAGATGGTGACATGGTTGAAATGGGTAAAGTACTCATCGCTCCGGGTGGTAAGCATATGATGATAGATAATCGAGCTGGAAAACTGTATGTGTTAATAAAAGAGGGTCCTTTGGTGAGTCGTCATAGGCCTTCTGTTGATGTATTGTTTCGTTCTGTAGCGCAGTCAGCTGCCAAACAAACCCTAGGGATTATCATGACGGGTATGGGAGATGATGGCGCTAATGGCATGAAAGAAATGTTTGATTATGGTGCTTTTACGGTAGCGCAAGATGAAGAAAGTTGTGTTATTTTTGGTATGCCTGCAGTGGCTATTGAACGTGGGGGTGTTAAGAAAATAAGCCCTCTTAGTAGTATTCCAAAGATGATTAATGCTTTTAATCGACCAGTTGATTTTAAGGAATACCTCTAATAAAACACCAAATTTCACCACCAAGGGTGCCCAACTTACTAGAAAGTAGAAATAACATCTATTTTGTTGACTCAAAAGTTCTACAATATTGATTCTCTCGTCTATAACGGAGATTTACGTTATTTAAACGAAAAATATGTTCAAGTTGCCAAATTAATGCCAACTAACTATCAGCACCTATTTTCTATAGGCAGCATCTTAGGTGGCTGGTTAAGAAATAGACCCTTTTAATTAAGAGTTTTAATTAAAGAATTGAATCAATCAGTTAATTAATCAATGTACTCTCTGTGCCAAAGTTCTAATACTAACAACTGCCACAAAACACGATGATGATCTTCAGTCTCATTTTTATGCTCCTCAAGAATTTTTTGAACTTCATTGGTATCAAAATAACCTCGGTCATATGCCTGTTCACTGTCAATTATATTTTTAACAAAATCAAATAACTCACCTTTAAACATGATAGAAAGAGGTGTTGGAAATCCTAATTTTTTACGATAAAGAATTTCTTCAGTTAAATAAGGTTCCATTGCTTTTTTGAGAATGTACTTGTTCTCATAACTTTTAAATCGATATTTACTTGGCATGGTTGCAGAGAATTCAATAAAACGATGATCTAAAAAAGGGACACGCAGCTCGAGTGACGCTGCCATGCTCATCCTATCGGCTTTTATTAATAAATCATCAACCAACCAAGTTTTAAGATCTAAATATTGCATTTTGGTTTGTAGATCATCATTTTTTGTATAATCATAATACTGTTTTAATTTTGATTGGTTGTTATTGTTTTTTACATATTCAGTAAATTTTTTGCTATAGAGCCTGTTTTTTTGTGAGTTTTCATAAAAAGAAACCCCAGAGTAACTTTGCTCAATTGGCATTTCACTTAAATCCGCATACTTAGCCCACTTGGTACCTAGCATTCTTAAAATTGGATTAAGGATAAGTTTTCGAATAAAGTTTGGGATCTTTTTATATTGCTCAACCACATGCATATACTTATAAATGGGATAACCACCAAACACTTCATCAGCACCTTCGCCAGATAAAACTACGGTGACTTTCTCTTTGGTTTTCTTAGCAAGGTAATAAAGCGATATCGCTGCGGCTTCTGTTACTGGTTCATCCATATGTCTAATATAATCTGGCAGGAAGTTTTTGAAATCTTCTGCCGACATAAAGTATTCTGTATGGTCTGTATTGAATTGCTTGGCGACGGCTCTTGCATATTTTGTTTCATTAAATTGGTCACCATAATCCCATGCAACTGAGAATGTTTTAATGTCTTTAACACCCTGTTTGTGCATCATGGATACGACTGCGGACGAATCAATTCCACCACTTAGGAATACACCTAACGGAACGTCACTTCGCAATTGCTTACTAATGGCATCTTCAAAAAGATTTTGAGTTTCTTTTATGTAGTAAGCTTCGCCTTTATCATTTGATTTATCATATTGAATATTCCAGTACTGTTTAATCTCAACTTCACGATTTTTAATCGTCATGTAATGACCAGGTTCAAGTTTGTATATGTTTTTGAATAAAGTGTTATTTGTTGGGCTATAACCAACGCTCATATAGCTATCGATTAAACTTTTATTGACTTCTTTTTTTACACCGTCAATTTGTAAAAGTGATTTAATTTCCGAACCAAATGCTATTCCATCATCTGTAAATGTATAAAACAGTGGTTTGATTCCAGTATGATCACGTGCCAATAAAAACTCATTTTTTTTCTTGTCAAAAATGCAAAATGCAAACATACCGTTCAATTGATTTAAAAAATCAATTCCAGAGTTCCTATATAACTCCAGTAAAACTTCAGTATCGGATGTTGTTTTAAAGTTCACACCTGATTCTTTTAGTGTTTCCTTTAATTCGATGTAATTATAGATCTCACCATTAAAACAAATACTTGTTTTGTTATCATCACTAAGCATTGGTTGATTAGAACGTTCATGTGTATCAATGATCGTTAGTCGTCGATGCCCTAAACCTAGTGAACCATCATAATGATAACCGAATCCGTCAGGGCCTCGGTAGGTGATAACATCACACATAGACACAATTGAATAAGAACTAACAGTCTGATCAGTTTTATAATTATATATTCCAGCGATACCACACATACGTTACTTCCTTCTATATTTGTACTTAGTCTTTTTGTATGATTTTATAAATGTTATTGATTCGCTCTTCCCAGCTATTGGCTGCCATTAGTTTTGAGCGTTGAATGTTTTTTTCTAGATTATTTTCTGCAAGTGCTTTTTCACAGCCATCTAAGAATCCTTGATTATCTTTTCCAATGTAACATTCATCACCATAAGCCCTTTCTACTTCAGGAATGTTAGTCGAAATAACGGGTAAACCTGCTGAAAAATACTCAGGTAGTTTTAATGGGTTGCAATTGTTAGTTAACTTTGAATAAACAAAAGGGATGGTTCCAAAGTCTGCACCTTTGCAATAGCCAGGTAATTCATTGAACTCTTTTTCACCTAGTAAATGAATATTTTGGTATTCGCTAAATTCATTTTCATCCATTGAATAACGCCCAACATATACCCAAGACCATTCTGGTTTTTCTTTAGCTAAGAATTTCACTAAGTCTTTATCAACCCAGTCATGAGAAATATGCCCAAAGAATAGAAATAATGGATGCGGAATGTCTTTAATATCTTCAGCTATTTGAGTTGATTCATTTAACGTACTAGAGAACAAAGAGTAACTAACCCCATGTGGCATATAATGTGTATTTTCATTTGTTTTTATATTTTTGTCGTAGAGCGTTCGCGCTGAACAAAATATAACATCCGCCGCTTTATTCAGCTTCTTGTCCATTTCTATAAAACGTTGACCATCTAAACCGCTAAAACTTGCTTGCTCATCAACGGTATAATAAATTAATTTTTTACGTTTCATGTTAATCACATAATCATGCCAGTTTTCCGAAAATACAAACATGTAAGGTAGTTTCATTCCTAATTTCCACTTAGCCCATCCAACTTGTGTTCTTAAAATCAAGTTGTTAAGAACATGCCTAAATGGGAACCAGCTAAAAGGCACTACGAGTGGTGTTAAAACATAAAGATTGTCGTCTACTTTTTTTATACCTTTAAAAAAACCAGCGAGTTTTTTCCATATTCTTTTTAAGTCATCAGAAGAGGCTGTCGGTGCTCTAAAGCCAATTGAGGAAACAAATAAAACTTTATTATCTTTTGCAAATCTTGTTGAAAGTTGGTATTTGCTAGTTTTCCATCCCCAATCATCTGAGGAGAAAAAAACGATACTTTCATTTTTCATGGAATAATTCCCTAATTTTATTTTTATTGTTTAATACTGAATAAAAATGTTCTTTAATTTAACGCGTATAAACTTGAACCAAGTTTCGTTCACTTATAAATACTAGTTCGCCATTTGGACCAAAAGTAACACCTTCGTAAGCTGGTGCGCCAGATAGTTTTAATTGCGAGATTACTTCGCCAGTGTCTGGGTTAACTTGAATCGCTTTTCTTGTTTCTTGACTGACAATAACAAGACTTTTTCCTGTCGGGTCAAATACCATGCCTGCTAAGTCGGTTATGACACCAGCAAAAGCTTTTTCCGCATCAAAAGGTTCTACAATTTTTACAACCCCATTTGATAAAGAGTAAGTACCACTTGAAGTGTTAGCATTATAGTATACGACTCTCATTTTAGCTTCTGGATATCGTCCAGAGCCTTCTTGACCTGCGTACACTCTAGAATTCCTGTTTTTATCGCTCAATCTATAGGCGACGGCTTCAAATCCTTTGTTTTTCTTTTCAGGTCTTCCTGAAAGCTGGATATTACTTTCACCATAAAAATAACCATCACTGATTGTGTCATCATCCATTTTAACTCTATGAGCAAAGTTAGCTTCTGTTACAACCATTAACGAGAGTCCATCAATAAAACTGACACCTTCGGTATCATTATTTATATGACCGACTTTTTTGATTTTGCCTAAAAAGTTAAAATTCTTGTCGTAACGATAAAGAATGCCTGTATTATTTTGGATAACAAAGTATTCCTTTCTGTAAGGGTCCCAGGTTATTCCTGAAGCATTTGTTCCAATTTCTTTTAATGGAAAGGCTTCTGATTTGTTTTTGTACTGGCTAATTTTAAATGAATCTGTAAATCCTTGGTACATGTCCAAAAGCAAGCTTTGCTGTGTATTTTCGAGATTTGTGCTATTTTTAGTGTCTTCTTTGTTTATATTATCGTTTTTGTCTGCTTTCGAATTCGAAATAGGTACTTGGATCGATGTTTTGTCATCCGGTTTATTGGGGTTAGTAATACAACCAGATAAAACCAACATAACAATACAAATTAAGCTCATGTTTCTATAGGTTTTTAGAGATTTTGTTCTCTGTTTAATTTTGATTAGATGCTTGATAATTCTGATTCCCATGGTTGTGTACTCTCTCCTTTTGCTAGTGCAAGAGAATACCATAGAGGAAGTTAAATCGTAATATGCTATGACTGTATTATTTATGTGAATTTTAGCGGTTATTTGAGATTTATCAATTAATGCTAGTAACAAAGAAAAATAGTATAATTTATGTGCGGTTGTTCACAGCGATTGAATATAGATGGCGTTTTGAGAATCATTACCATAATGTGTTTTCAAAAATGGCCGATAATAGAGTTATCTTAGGGAAATAAACTGATGGTGTTTTGCAGTTATGGCAATTATTCAATCAAATGAAATAAATTTCAATTTAATGACAAGTTTAAGAATTATCAATTTTCTAAATATCTTTGTTGGTTTTGTAAAGCAGGGCGCTGTAGTGAGTATGCTTGCAGTATTTCTACTTGCCTGTAATGCGGAAGATGAAGAAGGTGATGATGAAACTCCGATTGTACAAAAAACGCTTTTTCTTGAGGTCAGTGGTAGTGGTAGTGTTTCTGATACGAATAATATGGTCGATTGCCAACTAAATTGCAATACAGAAATTGATGAAAATACTAATGTAGTTCTGAATGCCGTAGCCGCAGTCGGTTACCGTTTTTCACAGTGGAATGGTGCTTGTAAGGGATCTGGAGGTTGCAATGTTGATATGGATACAGACAAAACGGTTGCTGCGGTATTTATTGAAGACGATCCGGAACCTGAAACATTTACTCTTACTCTCTCAAAAACAGGCAACGGTACTATTTCGTCAGATCCGAGTGGACTAGATTGCGGCAATAGCTGTAATGCTGATTTTGCTCTAAATACATCGGTTACCTTAACTGCTGTCGCTAGTAGCGGATATGTCTTCGATAGATGGACTGGAGCATGTTCTGGCAGTAATGATTGTTCAGTTAGTATGAACGCCAACAAAAGTGTCAACGCAGTCTTTAATGAAGAGTCATCATATCAAGATTATACACTTAGCGTTGTCGTGAATGGCTCAGGTAATGTAAATTCTTCGCCTAGCGGAATAAATTGCGGTAGTGATTGCTCAGAATTATATCCTGAAAATTCTCAAATCGATTTAACCGCTAGTCCTAATGCTGGTTGGATGTTTAACGGTTGGAGTGGCAGTTGTTCTGGTCAAAGTAGCTGTACTGTTACTATGAATGCTAATAAAACAGTGACAGCCACCTATATAGTAGAAACCGAAATAGCTCACTTATTAACTGTTAATTTGTCCGGTGATGGAAGCGTTACCTCAAACCCTGTAGGAATCAACTGTGGTAGTGATTGTTCAGAATTATATGTCGAGAATACTGAAATAGACTTAACTGCTAACCCTAATGCTGGTTGGCTTTTCAGTGGCTGGAGTGGAAGTTGCTCTGGCCAAAGTAACTGTACTGTTATTATGAATGCTAATAAAACAGTGACAGCCACTTATGAAGAAGAACCGGAAACGACTTACTTATTAACTGTTAGCTTGTCTGGAGATGGAAGTGTCACCTCAAGTCCCGTAGGAATTGACTGCGGAAGCGATTGTTCTGAAGAATACATTGAAAATACCCAAGTTGATCTTACTGCAAATGCTTCAACGGGTTTTGTTTTTAGTTCATGGAGTGGTGAATGTAGCGGTGCAGCCTCATGCAGCATTAGTATGAATACTGCTAAATCAGTCACCGCTACATTTGTTGATGAATCGCCAGAAAAATTTGATTTAGATGTAGTCGTTTCTGGACCCGGTAATGTAACGTCGTCTCCGTCAGGAATTGACTGTGGTAGTGACTGTAATGAAAGTTATGATGATGGCACTTTAGTTTCATTGAGCGCATCTAGTGATGATGGATTTAAATTTCAACAATGGTCTGGTTCTTGTAATGGTAGCGGTGCTTGTGATGTCACTGTCGACACTGCTAAATCAGTAACAGCGGAATTTGTAGCGCTGCAGGATTTCGATTTAACTGTGACTGTAACAGGTTCTGGTAGTGTGACTTCTGACCCTACGGGAATTGATTGTGGAGGGGATTGTTCTCAAACTTTTGAAGAAAACACTAATGTTACGATTACCGCTATTGCAGATTCTGGGTTTAAACTAGATCATTGGGAGAACACTTGTACTGGTAATGGTTCTTGTTCTTTTGATATGGATAATTCTAAAAGTTTAACCGCCGTATTTGTAGAAGATGTAGTGCCAGATGTTTTAATAGAGAATTACTCACCTTCGGGTGATGCTTTCACATTAGGCGAGATTCCTAAAGACGCTTCTGGTATAACTTGGCACGCGGGGATTCAACAATATTTAATTGTTCAGAATAACGCTTCTAGAATTTACCGTTACGATGTTAATTTTGCCTATATGGGTACAATTACTGTTAGTGGGATACAGACTGACACTGAAGGTTTGTCTTACGTAGAAGGCAATGACGTATTAATTATTTCCGAAGATGGTCAAGCATCAAAACTAGATATAGACGAAAATACAACTGATATAAGCGGTCGAATACCCACTTCACAGCGGTATAAAATTATGGCGCCAGGTGGTAATAAAGGCACTGAAGGAATTGCCGTAAGAAAGTCAATTGATTCTCAGTTAGCTAGGGTTTATGCAGTCAAAGAAGGCACTGGCGGTAGTAATATGAGAGTAGTTTCTTTTGATATGCCAGATCCAGATCCAGGTGTACTTTTAGATTATCAAAGTAATCTAACTGTAAATGAGCCTTGGGATGCTGATGTCGCGTTAGCCGGTTCGGCTAACGACCTAGCTGGTGCAGTATTTGATGAACGCACAGGAAATTTAATCATATTAAGCCAAGAAAGCAGAAGAGCTATTCAAGTTGACCCAGATACTGGAGCAATTATCTCGACATTGAACGTAAGTGGAGCTCCTCAATACGAAGGCGTCACTATTGGTCCAAATGGCGAGTTAGTATTTGTTAGCGAAGCCAATTGGATAAGAATTTATACGCTAAATTAAGTCTAATGTGATTTTTTGACCCAGTTCTTGATTTGTTGAGATAAATAATTGATTCTATATTGATGGATCAATGATTTAGGAAAGGTTGGTTGCCTTCTAGAGCAATGTTCATATAAATGCACTAAAAGGTGATAACCTATATAGGCTTCAATTAAGCTTTGTTGGATCTTTAAATGGTTTTCATAGCCAAGTTTAAACTCTGTTATTAATGGATTAGCCAATCTTCTAATCCACGGAAATTGAGACTTTAAAATTATTTCTGCAATAAACTGACCTATATCATAGCCGACGTAATCTATTCTAGCGTCTTCAAAATCAACTAAATTGGTTATGGAATCGTTGCTCAGGACATTCCTATAGGCGAAGTTCCCGTGAATTTGTCCGACACTTCCTGTTTTTTCATCTACATGAGATGCTAATTGACTAAAACAATTAGGAATGCTTTCTATGTCTTTATTGTTTAGTTTATGGTTATTTTTTCTTTCTAATACTTTTAGCATTCTCTGTAAGTGACTTTGTCTTATTTCAACAACTTCGTCCATTGTTTCTTTTTTTGTCGCTAGAAGATGGTAGTTACCAAGCCAGTAACCACAGTTAAAAATTCGTGTTTTCAGATCTGAATTTGCATATGACCACTTAAAAATATTTTGATTAAAGTAGTCATTAAGGTTTTCACCCTCACATCCTGAAAGTAACATGGCCTTTTGCTCTAACCATAACTTTATCGGTTTAGACATTGAGTAGTTTTCAGCTAACTGTTGCGCTGAAACCCAAGCATTATTGAGTAAGTCGTATTCTTTTTGTAGATCCGCTATATCATGGTCTTGCTGTTTTACGACTCTAATACCTCTAATTTTTAAAACATAAAATTTTTCACACTCTTGCACTTTAATTTTATAAATTCTACGGTCGTCATCGTAAATGACTTTAAAATCAAGGGTGGGTGGTGTTACTAGAGATAAATCCTGTTTAATGGCAACAGATATCTCGTCGACAAATGTATTTGAAAGAGATACTACATGTTTACTCATTTATTTTTCCTTTGCTTGTCATTTTTTTTTATTTGTCGTTTAATTGTACGCAGAGTATCGATTATTTTAAATAGGCTTCTTATAATATTTCCTTTTAGACTTGAGTTAAATACTTGTAATGCAACCAAATTATAACACTGAGCATGCCAACGCTTTAACCATGGTGGGTTGGTATTAAAACATATGCTTTTTACCGGCTCTTCATCGATAACCTTTTCCATGATTTTTTTAACTAGAATAGAGCCCGGGCCATATTGCGCAAGTTCTTCGTCAAATGCTATTTTATGTAATATGATTTCGTCTTTAGATTGAAAAGCGATAGCAGACGCGATTGCCTTGTCATCGGTTGTTAAAACGAAGACTTTGGCGAAACCAGCAACGGATAGAGTTTCCCAACTATTTCTGTAAAATGTTTCTAATTGGCTGTCGTTTTGGACCGCGGAACCAATTTTTCCCTTCCAGCCACTTGCTTCTATTTTAAAAAACTCGCTTAACCCTGTGTCGATATCATCTTTTGAGGTATAAGAGACTAACTGTAAAGTGCCTTGTTGTTCTTTCTCAATTTTTCGTTCAAATCTTGCAATGTTTTTATAAAGTTTCTTCGGTATAATATTTTTTATTTCCAATTCATTATTGTTGAGATCTCGTAATATGAAATAAGCGGACTCTCGCGAATAGGTTGGACTAACTAATTGTTGTTTGATTGGTTCTATGCTTCTTAGCCGTCTAGCTGATAGCATGCTCCAACTTTGAAGGTTTTTATTAAGTGCTTTTTTCAGAGAAGCGACACATTTTGCATCATTCAAATATTGCGCACCTAAAATACTAATCATATCGACATGATCATGGCTAACGGTCTGTAAAAGAGTGAACTTAAAACCCATAAATGATTTCTGTTTTTGAACTAATATAAAGGCGACTTCAAGTTTTTTTATCGATGGTGAATTTTGCTCGGCAACCGAAGAATAACCTAAAACGTAGATTGGTTTTGAAATCTTCATTAATGGCAGACCATTTAAGTTAAATTCTACCGAGTTAGTCGATGTGACAAAGGCAGACCTATGAATAAGCTCATTCCACGCCTGTAAACTCTTTTCAGATAACGAGTCTTGTTTAATTATCCATTCAATCGACAAAGTGGTATTTTGGTCCAGCATAAAAATCAAATAATCCTAGGTTTAAAAAGTATAATTATGAGTCATTATATTATAACCAACAGCTAGAGACGTGAAAATAATCATTTGAATGCCATTTACCCGAGATTGATTTTAAATCTTTTAATGGCAAATTATTAGAGTTAGGCGTTGCAATGTAGCGTTTATTATTAAAATCTAAAGTTATCTGCATTTCCTTAAAGTCAATCCAGCAACTTAACAATGGGTTGAGGCATTTAAAGATAGACTCTTTTATACTAAAAATGATCTTAGCATTTTCGTTACAGCCTCCGTAACCAGATTTTTCTAAATTTTTTAGATGAAGTATCTCTGTTTCATCGCAGATTAATAGTAATATATCATTATCTATTTGTTTTATCGTCTCAATATCGATACCTAATGCTTTAGAATTTGTATTCTGAATAACTGCGGAGACACAAATATTTTTACTATGGCTAATACTACCAACAACCTGAATTGGCCAAAGCGGTGCTCGGTTCGAACCGATTAATATTGGATAGTTATAGATCGCTAGCTTGGATAGAGCTTGTTTCGCGGACAACCTCCCTGCAGAAAAATCATTTAGTCGTTTTTCTGACATTTTTTTAGTCAGCAATACCTCTTCACGATATAATCGTCCCTCTTTGTTGCTAATGGAGGTTATTTCTCTTACGTCGATCTCACTTAATTTTGGTAAGATACTCGTTAGACCAAAATGTAGATCTTGAATGAGGTTTAATGAGAGAGGCTGATGTTTCATTTGGTTGTTTTTTAGTTCTATTTTCGTAGATTAGGAATGTGAAGCGTAGTCTTTAGAAAGAATATAGGCCAAATGTAATTATTTACACAATGAAGTTTTAAAAAGTTTTTGGATACATTGGTTTTTTTCTAAATCTCGGTCTATAATTTAACATTGTAATACTAAGTAAATCTGACCCATTTCAGTTAAGGATGAACATGACTCAAGAATACAAAAATATTTCACCTAAAGATATCACCAATGAGCAAATTGTTGATCTATGCAAAAAATTAGGCGAAGGATTCTCTAAACGCTCATCTAAACATGATAGAGAAGCCTCATTTCCTGAAGAAAACTTCCAAGAATTAAAAGATCACAACCTATTGTGCATAATGATTCCTAAAAATAAAGGTGGAATGGGAGCTGATTTCTTAACTTACACAAGAGCATTAGAGCAAATTGCAAGAGGTGATGCATCCACTGGCCTAACATTCAACATGCACAACATCGCGGTAGGAAGTCTTGCCGAGCTAAACATTGATGGCATAGGTGGTAGTCGCGGTAAAAAGATGAATGATTTTATAGATTGGGTTTACAACGAAGCAATAACACATAAAAAATTATTTGCTTCAGCATCTTCAGAACCTGGAATTGGTGCACATATAAGTAAAATGAAAACTTTATATAAGCGCACAGATGACGGATTTGTGATCAATGGAGTAAAAAACTGGGTCTCGATGGCCGGTTATGCGGATTATTACGTGGTTGCTGCAAAAAAGGAAGGCAGTGAGTCAGAAGTCCCTGCAATTTCATATTTGATCGTCAATAAAGAAAACCCTAATGCTCGAGTGGAGTTCACTTGGGATGTGTTGGGAATGAGAGCAACGTCCACAAACCCTGTATATTTTGAAGAGTGCTTTGTTCCGAAATCATCACTCTTTTTAGGCAATGAAGGAATGGCACTGTTTAAAGTTGCTAGAGAACCACATTGGCTGGTTGGTGGTTACGTAGGCGTTTATCTTGGTATATGTACTGCCGCTTTTGATTTCTTAGTAAACTATCTCAAAAATAGAAATATTCCAGGTACTCAAACACCCTTGGCAGACGACTCTAGGATTCAACACAAAGTAGGTGATTTATATGTCAAAGTTGCGGCAGCTAAAGCAAGTGTCTATCGTGCTGCTAAACTAGTTTCTGAAAAACCTGGTTCTGTTGAAGCAAACACCGCTATTCACCAATCAAAATATATTGTCAGTGAATTAGGTCCTTCATTGACTTCAGATGCAATTCGTTTATGTGGTGGAAGTACCATTGCTAAGTTTATGCCATTAGAACGATATTACCGTGAATCACGATGTGGAGGTTTAATGCCAGCGACTAGTGATGAATGTTTACTTTATTTAGGTAAAGCGGCATTCGGTACTGATTTAACAAAACCAGATGAAACTTACTGGTAGCGACAAAATAAATTTCTTAATTTTAAATTAATGTAGATTTGTTAATTTAGCCTCTGTTTGAGTTTTGAGGCACAAAAAGTCCAGCCGTCTTGTACAAGAAAGCGGTTGGATTTTTTTTATTGATATTTTGACTTGATTCATAAGTGTCAACAAATAAAAAGATAGGAAATAAACTATGCCTAATTATTTTACAGATAACCTTGATCTTCAGTTTCAATTTTCGAGATTAAATTTAACTAAAAGTGTATCGATTTTAGAAGACGATTATGAACAGGCAAATTTTTTTGATACGGCACCAACCTGTTATGAAGAAGCTATGGAATTTTATCAAGGAGCATTAGATTTAGTTGGTGATCTTAGTGGAAATTATTTCGAACCAAGAGCGAAAGGTATTGATGCAGAAGGAGCGAAGTTAATCGATGGCAAAGTTAAATATGCTCAAGGCACATTAGAATCCGTACAAAAATTAGCCGAATCTGAATTGATGGGGGTTTTACTCCCAAGGAAGTTTGGAGGCGGAAATGTACCTGCAACCATTTATACCATGATGGTAGAAATGTTATCGCAGGCCGATGCATCGTTAATGACTTTATTTGGCTACCAAGATGTAGGTGAAGCCATTGCTAAATTTGGAACTCAAGAACAAGGAGAGTTGTTTTTAAAAAAATACTGTACCGGCGAGCACATTGGTGCAATGGTTTTAACCGAGCCCCATGCCGGCTCAGACCTACAAAGTGCCAAATTAAAAGCTTATCAAGATGAGGATGGAAACTGGTTTTTAAATGGTACCAAATGTTTTATCTCCAATGGATGTGGTGACGTATTATTAATATTAGCTCGTTCAGAACCCAATACAAATAATATGTTTGGCTTAAGCATGTTTGCTTGTCACGGAGGAGATAAAATCAAGGTAGGGCGAATCGAAAAAAAGATGGGATTACATGGTTCACCCACTTGTGAGTTGCATTTTGAAGATGCTCCAGCGCAATTGATTGGTAAACGTCGATTTGGATTAATTCAAGTTTTGCATACTCTTAATCACGCTCGTTTTAGCGTCGCGGCGCAAGCTTTGGGTATTGCAGAAGAAGCTTATAAAGAAGCGTTAAGTTGGGCAAAAGATCGAATTGCATTCGGTGTAGCCATTATAGAAAAGCCTGCTGTCGCAAATATGTTAATCGATATGAGAGTGCGTATCGAATCAAGTCGTACGCTACTTTATAACACTGTACCAAATTTAGATTTACGTAACAAGTTAGAAGAAAAAATAGAGCATATAAAGAAAGACAAAAATAAAGATAAGGAAGCTAAAAAAGAACTATTGAAAGGTTTAAATGTTGAGTTTGCTTTAGCAAATAAGTTACTTGAAATGCAATCGCCATTAGTCAAATACCAAGTGACTGAAATGGCTAATAAAGTATGTTTTGATGCGTTACAAATACACGGTGGGGCAGGTTATACCAAGGAAGGAAAAATTGAGCGGTTATGTCGAGATGTGCGTATTACTAATATTTATGAAGGTACATCACAAGTTCAAATTATTGGTGCGACAAAGGGTGTCAAACAAGATATCTTGTCTGATTATTTTGATTCAGTACTGGAAGGTAGTTTTGATAAGAAGAATGATTCATCTATCAAATCTATCATTGAGTTACGTAACATTTATAACTTATTTATCTCTAAGTTAAATGAAAGGGACAGGGGTAAGGAAAACGATAAAGTTAATGAAAATGAAGTATTAGCTAAGGATTTGGTTGATCTTTACGCAGCAATACACGTGAGCTGTTTAATTTTAGAAGAAACTAAAACTGAAGTACGAAAGATTAATATTTTGGCGAGGTATGTTAAATCAGCCTTAGCAAAAGCCAGAAAAGGTTACGAAAACTTAATGATTGGTACCTTTGATGATTTAGACAAAAAAGATATCATCTGTCAGGTATATTGAAAGTGATTTAATTAAAGCGTCAACGAGAAGATATTTAACCTTATAATTCCACGAAAATAAAAAAATAAGTCAAATTAATGAGTAGTATTTCGACCAAAAAAAATATTAGTAACGAAAAAGTTAAACAAAATTTTACTTTTCCAGCAGCTGATGCCCAAGTTCGCCTCTGGTTCCTTCATCAATTACAGCCTTCTAGCCCAGTCTATAATATTTATCGCGCGATTAGAATGAAGGGTATAATAAATATTGATGCGATTGAAAAAGCAATCAATGCATTAATTGTTAGGCAAGGTGCTCTAAGGACTACTTTTAATGAAGTTGATGGAAAAATTGTTCAAACTATTCATGCTAATTTAGAAGTTAAATTAAATAGAATAGATTATTCCAATTTAAGCTCAGACAAGCGAGAGGCAAATTTGCAAGAGTTTATGGATGTTGGAATTCAGCAACCTTTTGATCTTGTTGCTGGACCATTAATCAGGGTTTCATTGGTAAGATTAAGTGAAAATGACCATGTATTCTTTTTCTGTGTTCACCATTTAATATTTGATCGTCGTTCTTTAGGTATTTTAAACAAAGAATTCAGCGATTTTTATCAATTCTTCTCAAGTGGTGAAAGTGAAGGCTTGAGTCTATTAGATGTCAGCTTTTTTGATTATACCCAGTGGCGCCTAGAAAAAATTAGTGAAACAGACCTATCACAGCAATGGAATTATTGGAAGGAAAATTTAAAAAATATTAAGCCACTTGAGTTACCCTATGATGGTAGACGTTCAAATAAAATATCAACACAGGGTGATCGATGCTATTTGGATCTACCAAGTGGATTAATTGAAGAATTCGAAAATGCTGTTTCTAAACATGGTGTTACTTTGTTTATGGGTTTGTTGGCGGTTTTTAAGTTATTAATTTACCGTTGGTCAGGTGAAGAAGATATTTTAACCGGAACGCCTTTTTCTGATCGCCGCTTAAAAGGAACAGAAAACCTCTTTGGATTTTTCGTTAGTACATTAATTCTAAGAACGGATTTATCGGGCGATCCTACTTTTACCGAGCTTTTATCAAGAGTCAGAAAGAGGAGTTTCAACTCTTACCGATATAATTCAATGCCGCTCGATAAAATTATTGAACAACTTAATCCTGAAAGAATTATTAACCGTAATCCATTATTTGATTTAGATTTTCAGTTACAAAAAATGCAACCAGAAATTTTAAAAGTTGGTGACGCAATTACATCTGAATGCCGAGCATCACGTTTGAGTTCTCAATATGATTTGGGCTTTACGATAAGAGAAAAAGAAAGCGAAAGTGAAGGTAAACAAGATTACGATATACGATTTGAGTATAGAACCGATCTTTTTTGTAAAGAGACTATTGATAGTTTACTAAAACGATATAAAAAATTATTACAAGAGGTCATTTCAAACTCGGATAAAAAATTATCTGAGTATTCTGTTGTTTTAGAGGAAGAATTAGAGTCACTGGTTATTGATAGAAATAAAACAATCCTGTCACATAGTAAAACAAGAATGCATCAACTGTTTTTGAAACAAGTTCAAGCTAATCCAAATAGTACGGCTGTTATTACTGAATCTTCAAGCTTTACTTATAAACAAATTGCAAACAAGGCCATAGTTTTAGCTATTCATTTAAGACAACAGGGTGTAAAAGAAAATAGTGTAGTAGCTATATTACTTTCCAGAAGTGAAATGATACCTGTGGCTATGTTAGCTAGTTTTTTCCTCAAAGCGACTTATTTACCGCTTGATCCTGAATATCCTGTCAGTCGCATTGAATACATTCTTAACGATGCAGCGGTTGAACATATTTTAGTTGAAGAATCATACTCAAACATGGTGACAAGCCCTACAACAACAAAAATATACCCGCATTCAGTTTTAAGTGAGAACTCACTTAACGATATAGAAAACACAAAAAATATAAATGAGTTTTTACTTGATTATAAATTAAGTCATTTAGCTTATATAATTTACACATCAGGCTCTACCGGAAATCCTAAAGGCGTTATGTTAACGCAAGAGAACTTGACTAACTTTATTGTTGCCATGACTAAACGACCAGGTATTAATTCTAAAGATATTATATTAGCTGTAACCACAATTTCTTTTGATATATCTGTTCTTGAAATTTTATTGCCTTTGAGTTTGGGTGCTGCAACTATTATTGCAAGCCGAGACTCTTCGTATGACCCTCAAGTATTATCCGAACTATTAATCAAGCATAATGCGACAATTATGCAAGCCACTCCAGCCACTTGGCAAATGATGGTTGCTTCTGGTTGGATAGGTAAAAAAGACCTCAAATTACTCACTGGAGGCGAAGCGTTATCGCAAAAATTATCCGATCAACTTCAACCATTGGTTAATCAAGTTTGGAACATGTACGGGCCGACGGAAACCACTGTTTGGTCAAGTTGTTACCAGATAGAAAACATTGGTCAACCACCGTTAATTGGAAAACCTATAGCCAATACACAAATGTATGTATTAGATAAAATGAACCAACTGGTTGCCGATGGTGCTTATGGTGAACTTTGTATTGCTGGTGAAGGCGTTAGTAATGGTTATTTTGGCCAGAGCTATTTAACAGAAAAAGTATTTATTGATAATCCATTTTATCAAAAATCTATTGATAGTAATATAAACTCAGTTAGTAAAATACTATATAAAACGGGTGATTTAGTCCGATTTAATCGAGACCAAAATATTGAGTATGTTGGGCGAATGGATTATCAAGTGAAAGTTCGCGGTTATCGTATAGAGCTAGGTGAAATAGAAACTGCAATTAATAAACATTTGGATGTAGATAATTCGGTTGTGATTATACGAGAAGATAATGTTGATGATAAAAGAATTGTAGCATATGTAAACTCAAACAAACTGAATTTTGACGTAGACTCATTACGGTTATATCTTCAGGATTTTATACCTAGTTATATGTTGCCACAACATTTTGTTTTATTGGATTCATTTCCTCAAACACCAAATGGGAAGATTGATCGAAAATTATTACCAATACCGGAATTTGATAATAGGGAAAGTTCTAATTCAATAGTTGAAGCCAGCTCAGCGACGGAAAAAGGAATCGTTAAGATTTGGAGAGAACTTACAGGTCAAGATGAAATATCGGTCAATTCAAACTTTTTTGATATTGGCGGTCATTCATTATTAGCGATGCAAGTTATTTCGATGGCTAAAAAACAACTTGATATTGAAATTCAACCAATGGCAATGATTCAAGACACTCTGGCGCAACTTGCTGCTTCCATCGATGGTTTGGAATATCAAAGTGTGGAAAATAAAGTTCAACAACTAGAGTCAGTTTCACCGCAATTTTTTTCTGAAGATAAATCTCTTTTTGGCTTTTATTATAGCTCTAAAAATAAAACTGATCCTAGTTTTGGTAAAGCACTTCATCAAAAATCAAAAGGAGCTGTTCTATTATGTAGCCCTATTTTGATGGAAAATATTAACGCAAATTGGACCTACCGACGTTTAGCCGCACAATTATCTAACGAAGGTTTTGATGTATTGCGCTTTGACTATTTTGGCACAGGTGACTCAATTGGTTACGATAGCGATGCGAGTGTCGACCGCTGGAAAAAAGATATTTTTGAAGCATCAGAATTTTTGAAAGCTAAGTCTCAACATCAAAGGATCTCGTTAGTCGGTTTAAGGTTTGGAGCTAGTTTGGCTGCTTTATCTAACATTGATAATGTTGATAAATTAATATTGTGGGAACCTATAATTAACGGCAATCAATATGTTGATGAACTTCATAGAAAATATAAAAATACTTTAGAAGATCTAAATCACATTCGTAAAAAGCCTGCCAAAATTAAAAAGGGCGAGTTAATCGGTTTTTCTTTTTCAGAAAATTTAGAGCAGACGATCAGGAGTGTTGATTTATTTGAAGGTGAAAATCTAAAAAAATGTTCGAAAGTAGTATTGGTTAGTAGTAATTTAGATAAATTTTTTGACTTTTTTCAAAAAAAGTTTAAAGAAAACTCACTGTCGAACTCTATTACATCAAACGCAACTTTCAAGAATTGTTTTGTTAATGACCCTAGTCCTGGGATTGAAAAATATAATGATTTATCAGCCTTCTTACCTAGCAAAAGCATCGATGTTATCATTCAAGAATTAAAAGATTAAATTAAAAATGAATCAAATAGAAAAAGCTATAATTATTGGAGAACAAACTCAATTAATGGGGGTTTATACTCAACAAAATAAATATGATGTTGCATCCAACAAAAAAATGCCAACAATTCTATTATTGAATTCTGGTTTATTAGGTCACATCGGTCCATTTAGATTGTATGTAAGAATGGCTCGTAAATTCGCAGATATGGGTTTTGATACTTTTCGCTTTGATCTTTCTGGCATAGGAGACAGTGAGAGGCACCTTGATGTTCGCACTCGAGAGGAACAACATATGGGTGATATCAAGACAGTGATGAACCATTTAGATGAACATGAAAACTGTGGTCAATATATTGTCATGGGTATTTGTACAGGTGCTGATAATGCACACAAAGCTATGATAAAAGATCAAAGGGTTGTCGGCGCAGTGAGTATAGATGGTTACGCATATAAGACACCGCGTTATTACTTTAACCTTTATGGTCCGAAATTGGTGAGTTTTAATTCTTGGAAAACGTTATCAAAACAAGTTTTTAGTAAAATAAAATCTAAATTCGAGCCTAAAAAAGAGTCGATTCCCCAGAATATTGAATACCGTTGGGTAGAACCAAGTAAAGAAAAAACAGAGCAAGATTATAAGGTATTTATTGAGCGAAATGTCAGTCTTCTTGCGGTTTTTACTGCAAGTTGGCCTTATAACTATTTAGAGCAACATGCGGATAGTTTTAAAAACTTACCTTTTGGAGATAATTTACAAGTCGCTTATTTAGAAAATGCAGAGCATATATTTCCCTTGTTGGAAGATAGAACCCATCTTATGACTGAACTAATTAATTGGTTAGTGAACAGATTTATCAACCATTAATTTTTATCAAAAATATCATAGTCTTTATCAGCATGGCCGACAACGCCATCTTTATTCCAAGGTAGATCTCGATAAGGGCTTGAGTCACTGGTTCCCATAAAAGGGTATTTCTTGATATCAAAATAAGGTGAATAGTCAAAATCGGCAGGAGTATACAATCTAGTATTTCTTGGAATTAATTCAACATCGCTTTTTCCTCGTTTTCTGAATAAAGGCAATATAGGGTATTTCACCGAATAAAAAGCCTCGGCAATCATGGCTGAACAGACCGTTTTCGCCGTATCTGTAGGTTTTCTTGTAAATAGACTCGAGCGCCATCTTCTTGGTAATATTCTCCAAGGAAAAATAAATCGAGCTAAATCAAATAACTGTCTCACATTGTAGGCAACTCCGAGTTTATCAATACAGAAATTAACTACATTTTGTGCGTCCTTTGCTGATAAAGTGGATGCTCTACATACACGTAAATTGTCTTTTTGGTACTCAGTTAATGGCGTAACGATCATACCTTCACCCAGAATTCCTTCAACCAGTAATTGAGTATCTGGAGAGGCATCACAGTATTCGAGAATTTTATGTCGATACTTAAGATCTTGAATGTCGTGTAATCGGCCTACATAAATAGCAGAATGAGACCAGCGACTTTGAGTTATGATCCGAATCACATCGGAAACACGACTACGACCTTCAACTAAAACAACATCCGCAGGACGTATTCCATGACTAATTTTTTCAAAATCACTGATCGGAAATGCTGAAGGCGGGGCTTCCTTATTTAACCAAGATTCTAATCTACCTCTGATTGACATTATTTTTCCCTTGTATTCTAGAATTAGGCGTAAATTATTTATTAATGACTTTTTAATAATAGCCTCTAAGGTAAATTTTGGCTAGACTATACTCAATTTAGTGTCGCTCATTTATTTAAGCCAATTTTAACTAATACTAGACTAATTCAATTCAACAGGACAATAAAATGCCAAGCGAAATATGGGACGATATATTCCTTTTAGATCAACAGTTAACCGAAGAAGAAAGAATCATACGTGATATGGCACACAGCTATGCACAAGAAAAGCTGCAGCCTAGAGTTCTAGAGGCAAACCGCAATGAAAGTTTTGATCCAGATATCATGCGCGAAATGGGTGAGTTGGGGCTTTTAGGATCGACCATCGATGGTTATGGCTGTGCAGGCGTTGGTTATGTCTCTTACGGATTAGTTTCTCGCGAAGTTGAGCGTGTTGATAGTGGATATCGTTCTGCGCTAAGTGTTCAATCAAGTTTAGTGATGTACCCAATAAATGCTTACGGATCTGAAGAACAAAAGCAAAAATATCTTCCTAAGCTTGCTACAGGTGAATATATTGGTTGTTTTGGATTAACAGAGCCAGATAGTGGCTCCGATCCTGCCAGCATGAAAACTCGGGCTAAAAAAGTAGATGGTGGGTATTTACTAACGGGTAATAAAATGTGGATCACCAATTCCCCTGTTGCAGATGTCTTTGTGGTTTGGGCAAAAAATGATGAAGGTAAAATTTGCGGTTTTGTTTTAGAAAAAGGTATGAAGGGATTATCTGCACCAAAGATTGAAGGTAAATTTTCGTTAAGAGCTTCAACTACCGGTGAAATAGTGATGGATGATGTTTTGGTACCAGAGGAAAATATGTTTCCTACAATTAGAGGCTTAGCTGGGCCATTTGGTTGTTTAAATATGGCGCGATATGGAATCTCTTGGGGAGCAACTGGCGCAGCTGAATTCTGTTGGCATGCCGCTCGTACCTACGGACTAGATAGAAAACAATTTGGACGCCCTCTGGCCTCAAATCAGTTGTTTCAAAAGAAGCTTGCAGACATGCAAACAGAAATTACACTAAGTTTACAAGCATCGTTAAGAGTTGGAAGATTAATTGACGAAAAACAATTTATACCAGAAATGATATCTTTAATTAAAAGAAATGCTTGTGGAAAAGCTTTAGAAATTGCTAGAAATGCTCGTGATATGCACGGGGGTAATGGTATTAGCGATGAATTCCATGTTGTGCGGCATATGATGAATCTGGAGGCTGTTAATACCTACGAAGGAACTCATGATATTCATGCTTTAATCTTAGGACGAGCGCAAACAGGTATTCAAGCATTTAGTTGAGAAAATTCTAAAAAGTGTTTTAATAAGAATTTTCACAGCCTAATATCTGCTGGTTTGGGCTGTTACACTCTTTTACACGCTAATTTACAAAAAGGATCTCCATTTAAAGACAATTTACTTGAACTTTGTAGTTATCTTATAGACTATTCTAAATAAGAAACGTAAGTTGCCGATAAATAGTTAGCCTCGTAAAATTTAGAGGTTATTTGTCAATCTAATAAGGAATACTGAATGAAGTTTTTTAAAACGCCTACTTTAGTTTTAGCTACAAGCATTATCTGCTGCTCTTTTGTATATAATGTACATGCCTTTAATGCGGAAGAAACATCGACTAGTATTGATAAAGTTACTGATAAAACTATCGTAAAAGGTGCAATTGATTTAGCGCCTGAAGCGAAACATCGAAGAGCTAGCCGTTATATTGCTTATTTTATGAAAAATAGGCACTACAAAAAACAAACACTCGATAACGAACAATCAGGGTTAGTTTTAGATAATTACATTAAATACTTGGATGGCAATAAAGCTTACTTTCTTGCGGCGGACATTAAAGATTTTGAGCGTTATCGATATAAGTTAGATGATGCTATTTGGAGCGGTTTAGTACAGCCTGCATTTCATATTTATGATGTATTCCAAAGTCGATGGGAAGAACGAAATACTTTTGCTACAAAGTTCTTAGAAACTGAAATTAATTTTACAACGGATGACAATTATTTTTATGATAGAGATGATTCCGCGTGGGCTAAAAATGAAGATGAGCTTAATGCCTACTGGACCAGTCGAATAAAAAATGATGCTCTAAATCTTGTTTTAGCAGACAAAAGCGTTGAAAAAGTTAAAGAGTTATTGGGCAAGCGCTACGCGGCAGCGATGCGACGAAGCGCACAAGTAAACAGTGAAGATGTTTTCTCTTATTTTATGAATGCTTACGCGAATACCGTTGATCCACATACCAGTTATTTTTCTCCGAGAACTGCTGAAAATTTTGATATAGATATGAAGCTTTCATTGGAAGGGATCGGTGCCGTTCTTCAAACCGATGAAGTCTATACAAAAATAAATATGATTGTTACAGGAGGACCCGCTGACAAATCAAAACAGTTAGCAGTAGACGATAGAATCATATCTGTGGGTCAAGATAATGACCCTTTGGTTGATGTTGTAGGTTGGAGGCTTGATGATGTAGTCGACTTAATTCGTGGAAGTGCTGGTACTCAGGTACGTTTGGAAATTGAATCAGAAAATGCCAGTGTTCAAGGTAAAACAAAAACAGTTTCGATTATTCGTGAAAAAGTAAAGTTAGAAGAGCAAGCTGCTAAGTCAGAAGTTATTGAAGTACCAAGTTCATTCTTTGATAAAGAAAAAGTGGTTGATTTAGTTGTAGATGGAAAACAACTAGAAGATAAAAAATTGTTAAATGTAGGTGTGATCGATTTACCTAAATTTTATATTGATTTTCAAGCGAAAAGTGCTGGTGAAAAAAATTACCGCAGTACCACGCGTGACATCAAAAAGTTGATTGAAACAATGCAACGAGAGAATGATATTCAAGCGCTCATTATTGATTTGAGAAGTAACGGTGGAGGTTCATTAGGTGAGGCTATTAGTTTAACAGGTTTGTTTATTGATGAAGGGCCAGTTGTTCAGGAAAAAGAACTTCAAGGAAAAGTTCAGGTTTTACCCGATATCGACCCTGGAGTTGCTTGGAGTGGTCCACTAGCTGTATTAGTGAATGGATCTAGTGCATCAGCATCTGAAATCTTTGCAGGAGCAATACAAGATTATGACCGAGGTTTAATCATTGGCGAGCAAACATTTGGGAAAGGTACAGTTCAGAATGTCATAGATCTTAATTACTTTTTAAGGACTGAAGATAATCGCGCAGGAGCCTTGAAATTAACTATCGACAAATTTTATAGAATTACTGGAGAAAGCACACAATTAAAAGGTGTCATGCCAGATATTAAGTTTCCTGATCCTATTGCTAGAGATCGCTTTGGTGAATCAAGCTATGAGTCAGCGTTACAGTGGGATGTTATTGATGCAGTTTCTTTCGATAATGTTAAACGTGTCAGCCAATATGTTCCGCTTTTAACGAAAATGCATCAAGAACGAGTTCTTAAAAACCAAGAGTACCAATATATTGTATCGGATATTCAAGAGTTAAATAAAAAACGTGAAGAAAGTAAAATCAGTTTAAGTATCGAAAAACGCAAACAAGAGAGATTAGATGATAAAACCAAACGTTTAACCAGAGAAAATATCAGGCGTGAAATTACTGGTAAGAAATCAATTAAAGAAATTGATGAAGATACAGAGTTAGTTGAAATAGATGATGTTAAACTTTACGAAACTGCAAAAATTTTATCGGATTTGATATCTATAAAGCTTCGAGAAAAAACGAAATCAGATTTGGCTCAGGTCAATAAAAACAAGAACAATTCGTAGATGATCTAGCCTACTCAAATTAACTAAAACGATTTATGTCAACATTAAAGAAAGCGCTAGTCTTGTTTGAATTCTAATATTAGATTTGGCGCTATTTTATTAGTGAATTATCGGATGAGACAATATTTTAAGAAGCTCTTGTTCCACTGAGTCCGCTGTTTGCATTTGTTAATTATTTTATTGATAGGCATGAACAAACCGTTGAAACAAATATACTCGGTTTTTTTGAAAGGACTGCCGTTTATAAAGCCGGCTAAGGTTGCACTTTATTAGCTATTTCGCAGGACAAGCTAGGAAGAAAATTTTTTGTATTATCCTCACTAAGAAAAAATCAAAATCACCCTTGCCTATTTTCAAAATAGTATAGAAAATAAGAATAAATTATCAGCGATTTTAACGAAAGCATTTGAAGAAGCTAAATCAGTGAATTCTAAGGCTTCAAATAGCTATCGTAATACAAAAGCTGTTATGTTTACAAAATGGAGAATGGGATGCTCGACAAGTCATTCCATAAGATTGGATTAAGTACGTAAATTCCCGACTAAAACATCGCCGTTAAATAATTATGGTGCACATTTTGGCTAAATCGTGAGCCGGATAACAAAAACCTAAAGCGTCATGGCCAAGCTTGCCAGCGCAACTTTATTATATGCCAGGTTTTCAAGGGCAAACAGTGGCTATAGTTTCTTCGGAAGACTTATTTGTTGTTAGATTGGTTTTACAGCTTCAGGAGTTGAGCGAGGAACAGAAAATTGATCCACGATGTTATTGAGTTGTTGGAAGAAGGAGGTTAGGAGTTTGTTCGATTAAAATCTTATTATCCAAACCATAAAATAAAAAAATTGAAAATGTATAAAGTAAAGGTGAATACTGTACTTTCCCGCCCAGCAGATTAATTTTGATAAGCCATTATTAGCTTGCCATTGACCGATTTTTTGTTTTGCTTTGTTAGAATGAGATAAAAATTTCCCTAATATTAAACCAAAAATAACAAGGCTAAACCAAGGGAAAAGCGGGGCGAAATCATCAGTTATAGGAGGGTTGTTACCAAGCCCCAACCAATAAACGAGTGCATGGTTAAGTTGAGCGCTATTAACGTTTAGTCCCACAATAAGAAATAATAAAACAATTAGACTCAAATAACTTGATGAAAGGTTTAATAGTAATCGGCCTAAAAGGCTAGAAACAAAAATCAAATGTAAAATGCCAAAATAAACATAATATTGTGGGCGTACATAATAACTAAAAAGTGTAATTAACATCATATAAGAGAATAATAAATAGAGACGTTTTGACAATAATGATTCTAAATAGGTTTTATTTTTATTAGTGGTTTTATTACATGATAAAACTAGCCCAATTCCAACAAGTGTTAAGAATAAAAATACAATGATGGCTCTAAAGCTAATCCAAAAATAATCACTGGACATATTGATATTTAGAATGCCGATTTCATTTAAGCCAAAACTTAAATGATAAATGAACATAAGGGCAATCGCTATGCCTCTGATAAAATCTAATAATGATAGTCGATTATCGTTTAGCTGTTTATTCGTGAAATTCAAATTAGTGCCTTATAAATATTTGAACAATTTTACTATTTCTTGGTATAGTCAGGAGCGTCGAATATTATTCACTTAATCAAACTAATAATCAATAGAGATAAAGAAGAAATGACTATGTGGTTTACCAATTTATTAAGAATACGCCTGCTTATTGTACTTGCTACATTTGCTGCTTTTAATATCAGTTGTAGTTCAACATCTGAAGCTAACTATCATGGATATTTTTTCCAATCACAAACGAGTGATGGAAGTCCAGCTTTTAGCTATATTTTGTACTTAGGTGATATTCGCAACCGAGATTATAGCAAAAACGGCGTCGGTGTTATCGTTGATACCAGAAAGGATGAACGCGAATTAAGAGCAAGTAGCCGACCTAAAGGTGATGACAATGATGCTTATTCATTGTCATTTAGAATGGAAGAAGAGGCCTATAAACGTCTTGAAATTAAACTAGAAAAAATGCAGTATTGTAAAAATGAAGTAGAATATACATCTAGTGAATATGACTGGCTTAAATACAGCATCAAAGGTTATTGCAAATAGTTCTTTTACTCTTTCATTTTATAGCCAATATTAAAATAATACTTTTGGAGACCCAACATGAAAATTAATTCATATCTAATGATATTGTTATCCTACCTTATCTCATTTAATTCTTTTGCTCATCCTGGCGGTCATCAGGAGACACCTTTTCAAATTGTAAGCCATGACTGGCAAGGTGAAATACCTGCTAATAAACTGGTTATAGTAAAGAATGAATATGGCAGTATACGTTCACGCAGCAACAGTGAAGAAAAAATATTTATGCATGCGACTTACCAGCGAATTGGGACTCATGCGATGAGTCCACAGTTTGATATTAAAGAAATGGACGGAAATCTATATATCACTATCAAATACGATGAATCGATAAGAGATACAAATGGTGCTTTAAGAGGAAGAACTGATATATCTGTTTTATTTCCGCCAAGTGTGAAAATTATTGCCGAAACCACATCTGGAATGATTAAAATTGACAAAACTCATAGTCACGTTGATGCTACAACAACAACAGGCAAGATAAAATTAACAACGACAGGCTTATTTAATGCGGTAACCGACAGCGGTAAAATTTATCTGAGGTTGCGAGGTATGCATACTAAAGGGCACTCTGTAGCAAGCAGTCTATCCGGTGAGATAACAGCCGATATATTTACCGATATGGGTATCAAATTAAAAGCTAACTCAGATGGTTTGATCTATTTAAACGGTTCCAAATTAAAAGAAAAACGATATTCTTATACTCACGGTAAAAATCCTTCAGTTGTTAATTTTAACTCTAAAAACGGAGATATAAAAATCAATCAAGTCGTCCCTCCAGCCTTAGTTAAATCTGTAGTACCTACCAGTAAACAGATCGATCTGCGTGATCTTCCTAAATCTGAGCCTTGGAAACCTGGCGACCCAACTAAAGAAGTAAATCCTAAAAGACCTACTGGTAAATCAAAAGGTTAGTCTGTACTGATTTGAAAAAATTGATTGTCTGTCAAGCGGTATTATTTACCTATTAAATTGATAGTTCATTTAGTATATTCGTCAGTGTCTTTTCGAAGTTCTGACCGATTTTGTAAAAGTAAGCAAAGTCATTTGTTTTTTTTGAGTTTATCTAGTAATTAAATACACAACCAGAGGGTATAACGTGATAATAAATAATAACTTTTCATCTTTGAAAAGCCTGTCAGCAGCAACCTTGCTATGCGCAAGTTTGGGCGTTACAACGACACTTCAAGCGGCAGAAGAAAAGCTAGTTAGTTCTAAAGCTTGGGGATCTGAAAAAATAGCACCTAATAAAGTCAATGTTGATTTGCGCGGGCTTAAAAGTTCTCCGACTTGGCGACCTGGTGATAGTATCAAGGATATGCCTAGACGTCGTTTTGACGCAAATTATACATTGCCTTCAGCACCTCGTAATCCGGTAATTAATTCAAATGATCGATTGATGTCTGTACAAAATGCGGTTTCAAATAAATCGAACCAAAATTCTAGAGCAATCGAACAGCAGTTTGATGGTAGTGGTTATACGGGTGTTAACCCACCTGATACATCAGGTGATGTTGGCCTAAATTATTATATCCAATCAATCAATGGATCGAGCGGATCAATTTTTACTGTTTATGATAAAGAAACGGGAAACCTAGTAAGTGGTCCAACAAACATGGAAACCTTGGGCTCTGGCAACTGTGCGACCGGTGCTGGCGATCCAATAATACTGTTTGATGAAATGGCAAATCGTTGGTTATTAAGCGAATTTTCAAGTTTTGGTAATAATCTTTGTGTCTATATTTCACAAACGTCTGATCCAATAACCGGTGGTTGGTTTGCTTATTCATTCACTGCGCCAAGCTTTCCTGATTATCCAAAATATGGAGTAGGACAAGACGCATATTACGTTGGGACTAACGAAAATACTTCGGCTGTCTATGCACTCGATAGAGATGCAATGTTAGCTGGTAATGCTGCAACAATGATTAGAATTGAAACACCAGATTTAGCTGGTTTTGGCTTCCAAATGATTCCACCAGTTGATCATGATGGTGTCAATGATATGCCAGCTGGCACTCCTGGTTATTTTGTAAGGCATAGAGATGACGAAGTTCATAATTCCTCATCGAATAATCCTAATGAAGATTATGTGGAACTTTGGGAATTTGTTGCTGATTTTGCGAATACAAATAACTCAACATTCACAAAAGTTGGTGATTTTCCAATCGCAGAGTTTGACTCTGATTTATGTGGTTTAACATCATTTTCATGTTTTCCACAAGCAGGCTCTAGTTCGACACTTGATCCATTGCGTGAAGTGGTTATGTTCAGAGCACAATACCGTAACTTTAATACTTACGAAACTATCGTTGGAAATTTTGTAACTGATGTAGATGGTACCGATCGAGGTGGTATTCGTTGGTTTGAATTACGTAGAAATACGGGTGATGTTTGGCATATAGAACAGGAAGGTACATATTCACCAGACAACAAAAATCGTTGGATGGGTTCTGTTGCAATGGATAAAGATGGAAATATGGCATTAGCTTATAGTTGGGGCAGTAGCACTGATTTTCCTGGCATTCGTTACACTGGTCGATTAGCAACTGATACTTTAGGCGTTATGACGGAAACTGAAGCTATTTTAGTGGCTGGTACTGATGGTAATTCAAGCAATCGATGGGGTGATTATAGTCATCTTTCTCTAGATCCAGTAGACGAGTGTACATTTTGGTATACCAATCAATATGGTAAAATAAATGGCCAATGGGGAACTCATATTTCAAGTTTTAAATTTGATTCTTGTGATAGTGGAACAGGTGGAAACCAAAACCCTGTTGCTGGATTTACTTCATCTTGTACAGTATTAGATTGTACGTTTGATGGAACAACTAGTTCCGATAGTGACGGAAGTATTGCTTCTTATTCTTGGGACTTTGGTGATGGAAGTACTGCTACAGGTTCAAATCCTGCTTATACTTATGCAGCTGATGGAACCTACTCTGTAGCTCTTACAGTCACTGATGACCTAGGCGCAACAGATATTAATACACAAAACGTCACAGTTAGTTCTGGTAACCAAGCACCGGCCTCTGGATTCACGTTTGTTGCTACAGAGCTAAGTGTTGCATTTACAGATACAAGTACTGATAGCGATGGTACAGTTGATAGTTGGAGCTGGGATTTTGGTGATACAAATACATCATCTGCTCAAAACCCGACTAATAATTACGCGTCGGCTGGTACTTATACGGTTTCACTAACAGTAACTGATGATGCTGGAACAACTAATACATCTAATCAGACGGTAACGGTAAGTCTTGATAATATCCCGCCTATCTCTAACTTTACTTATACGCTAAACGAATTAGAAGTGACTTTTGCCGATAGTAGTAGTGATAGTGATGGAACGGTTTCATCTTGGAGTTGGGATTTCGGTGATGGTGCTTCGTCAGCTAGCCAAAATCCAGTACATGTTTATTCTATTTCGGGTACTTATACTGCAGCATTAACTGTTACAGATGACCAAGGTACAACTAATACTAGTTCGCAAGCCGTTACGGTTGAATCAGCTGGCGGTGGAGATTCCGGTGGATTTACAGAAACTAACGTTTCTCCTGGTTCGGGTGAAAATTTAGAGTTTACGATCGAAGTTCCTGCGGGCGCGACTGAGCTAACTGTCGACACTTCTGGTGGAACTGGTGATGTTACCTTAGTTGTTAATTTTGGTTCAACACCGACTCGAAACGATAACGACTGTTTAGAGCAAAGTGCCGGTAATACTCACAACTGTACAATAGCCAATCCTGCTGAAGGAACATGGCATGCTATTGTTCGTGGTGTTTCTGCCTCTAGCGGTGTTCAACTAGACGCTTACTGGACAGCGGTTGCTGCAGGCAATATGGCACCAACTTCTGACTTTAGCTTTACTACGGCTGATTTAGAAGCTACCTTTACAGACATTAGTTCTGATAGTGACGGTACAGTAGCAAGTTACAGCTGGGACTTTGGAGATGGAAACACATCAACTTCTCAAAACCCAATTAATACTTATGCCACAGCGGATACTTATACAGTTTCATTGACCGTTACTGATGACGAGGGTGCAACAAACACGTCGAGTCAATCTGTAACTGTAACTGAAGGTGGTTCAGTTATAACTGATGGATTCACTGAAACGGTTAGCCCTGCAAGCGGTCAGGTTCTTTCTTATACACTTGACGTTCCAGCTGGAGCGACTAGTTTAGAAGTGGATATAGCTGGCGGTACTGGTAACGCAGACTTGGCGATTAACTTTGGTTCATCTCCAACACGCAATGATAATGATTGTCTTGGAATTGGAGCAGGTAATACGCATAACTGCACGATTACCAATCCAGCTGAAGGTACATGGCATATTGTTGTAAGAGGTGCATCTGCATCGACTGATGTTCAATTAGATGCTTACTGGTTTCAAAACTAGCCAAACTAATTGATTAAAATAAAAGGGGTCAACAATTGTTGGCCCTTTTTTTTGTCTATCGAAAACTATAAAATAACTATAGAATTATTTATTTTCTAATTTAAGGTTTCGAATTTAAGATTTCTAAATTTTAAGTTTCATATCAGTGTAGAATAGTGATCTACTAGTTTGAAATAATTGTTTTTGGTTTCCGCTTATGCTCACCTTACATTATCTAGAAAATTCACGCGCTCAACGTATTCTTTGGTTACTTGAAGAGCTAGGCGTTGACTATCAAGTGAAGCATTATTACCGCGACAAAGTCACGATGTTGGCTCCAAAAGAGCTAAAGGATATACATCCCTTAGGGAAATCACCTGTCATTACTGATGCTAATGCCGGTACTAATATCTGTATCGCTGAATCCTCCGCAATTGTTCAATATCTAATTGAAAAATATGCTGACGGTAAATTAATGCCTACGAAAGAAAGCAATGATTACTTAAAATATAGAGAGTTAATGCATTACGCTGAAGGCACAATCATGCCATTTTTAGTCTTCACATTAATTTTCAATAAAATCAAAGAAGCCCCCATGCCATTTTTTATTAAGCCGATTGCAAAAATGATTGCTAATAAAACTTTGCAAAGTTTTGTGACACCTAATGTGAGCAATAACCTAGACTATTTAGAAGGACTATTAGCACACAAAGAGTGGTTCGTTGGAGATTCAATGTCCGGTGCCGATATTATGTTAAGTTTTCCTTTGGAGGCTGCAGCTGTTCGCTCTAAGCTTAGAATTACTCACCCCAATCTAAAAAGCTTTTTAGATAGAATTCATGATTTGCCTAGTTATAAAAAAGCACTGGATAAAGGTTTACC
>Ga0307492_10000109_pt1 | contig 38742 bp, 36 predicted proteins | sample SI3LmetaG_FD_202365 | JGI IMG/M metagenome (GOLD analysis project Ga0307492, IMG submission 202365) | Sea-ice brine microbial communities from Beaufort Sea near Barrow, Alaska, United States - SI3L | ecosystem: Environmental > Aquatic > Marine > Coastal | place: USA: Alaska | collected 2017-05-06 | reverse complement strand
CCCTCCAAATGCCATGTCATCATTGTTGTCTCCTTTGGCGGATTCAAATGCGACCTCAGGAAACTCCTCACCATGCTCTTCTTCTCCCTCAACAGGTTCTTCAGCATGCTCATCTGCTTCTTCTTCTCTCGGTCCACTAACCACATAAAAATCGGTGAAAAGTTTGCCTGAACCAAAATTAAAGGAATTTCTGATATTAAGTCCTGTATCAGACAATATTGGTAATAACGGTGCTAAAGAACTGGTACCGTGATGTCCATAAACACCAGGCATGGAGGGTAATTTATTGATCCAGCTAGGATGTAGGTTGGGACCGAACTGACCGAATGGCAGCAAGAATTTACCGGCGGTTATGGTTGTATTGTCATTTAGGAAGTAATGCATATCGGCATACTCCATTTCTATTTCAGTTGCTCCATTTTCATCAATACTGAATTCCAGTTCGGCTTCAATATGAATTTTCTCTGATAGTTGGAACAAGAAGATAGGAACAAATCGTGAAACTACATTGGTGTTCATATCATCTAGATCGATATAGGAAACGTCCCCGTAACCCGCAATAGCGAAACGACCAATATCCAACTCTGAAGATTCTAGGGCGAACGCCGCAGGCGCGGCAGAAATAAGTAACGTAGAAGTCACTGCGAAACTAAGTGATAGTCTTTTCATGGTAATACCCTTTCTATTTAAGTTTTTAAAGTGCTCACAAAGTTAATCTCTACGCGACAGACACAATTAAGTACTATAAAAAGGTATTATTTAGGTGGGTGCTCAAACGGGACTAGAGTAAAAGAAGCGTAGAACGATCTTTTTTGAATGAACCGACCTAGAGGTGTATTTGCTGGTTCACCACTGCAAGATGAAGCCGAGAAAGTTGCAGTTCCGCAAGAACCAGAACAGCCAACACAACTTGCACAACCGCCAAATTCGCAACACTTACAGTTTTTATCCGAACTGCCAGATCTAGCCTCTAAGCTACTAGACATTTGTGCATGTTGATGGACTTTTTTTTTCTTTAATATAGAAGCCGAATAGTTGTTGTTGTTGTTATTGTTGTTTTCAAAAGTAGTACTAAGGATGGTATCACTGATAGTTTCGTTGAACTCTTTATCGGGCGTACAAGCTAGAATATTAGCGCTAGCCAGTAGGCCAATAATCACTATTATCTGAACGCTGATATGTTTTAAAGAGAGTGACATTATCATTTATCGTTTCTTAAACCAAAGCTCCTATCAGGATGAGCTTCAATAGTAACTATTAAACAATAGTTATCTCATGATCTACATCAACATAATCCTAAGAAATCTCCCTTTATCAGTAGTCACCTTAGAAAGTTCAACAATTTTATAAAAATTCACTTTTTAATTTTGTGTTCGACAGGCACTAAATGGGACTTTTCAGTACTAAAGATAAGTATCGAAAAATTTCAGGTTGCAGAAATTAACGCTCAAAATTTGGTTATTTAGATAGCGAGTTTCACCAAGCTTGTGTACAGGTTTGATTATATACTCAAGCTACAACATAGTTGTGGAGCTTGCTATCATTACCAGCACTTATTCGAAATTTACAGTGATTTGTAACTTTTTATTCACAATTGGCGATGAATGATATTGTCAACTTATAAAATTAATATGAATAATAGCAGCAGATTATTGACTACACCAAATTTTAGAAACAACTAACCCAATACCACTCAATAAAGGATCGCTCTCGCAGAATTCTATAATTTTTAGCGCTCAACATATGCCTTGCAATTCAGCATAAATTATTGACAATACCATAGCATGATAAACATTTCTGCCCATGTTGTCGTGATTTAAACCGTCTCATTTGTCGTTCCTGGTGCCAGGTTGGATGATGGGAAAGTTCACAACAATTATTCTCATACTGCTGCGTTGAATGTTCTACACTAGGCATAACTTCCCTCTTCGCAGCTGAATAACTTCTGAGTTTATCGGTCACTATCTTTATAGATTTTACTTTTTGTCCTTTTAGCAAATTCTTGAAAAAACTCTTGGCAGCCTTTCTATCTCTCCGTTTCTGTACCAAAATATCCAGTTCATCTCCGTCTTGATCAACAGCACGCCAGAGATAATATTGAACACAATTTATCTCAATGAAGACCTATTTCAAATACCAAGGGTCACCTAGTGGTCCCCTGCTCGTCTTGATTCTATGGGAATCTTTTTGACCGAATGTCTGACAAAGCTTGCCGCATGCCAAAAGTAGGTCCTCTAGGGAAGCGCAGCAAGTGTTTTGGGTACTACTGGCGTATAGTTTCGAAGCAAACGGTGATTCCTCTAGTCGCTAATATTTCTTTGATATCATGAAAACTAAGTGTGAATCTGAAATATAGCCAAACTGTATGGCTAATAATCTGAGCAGGAAAGCTTGCCCCGTAAAACGTTTTGGGTATATCGATAAACTGAGTACATTTTTGTATTTTTCATTCTCAGATTATCTCATGATTTGTAAGGTCGCCGATAAGTTGACAATGCCTTTGCCATTGCTGCTACTGGCATAACCAAAAATTGAAAGACTACTTTCACCTATTGCTCGATAAGCTAAATGAACCCTGCCTTCTAAATATAGAGATGCTGCATTAAATACCGCAGGTGATTCCCTATCATTTTTTATTACTGGCGCTAAAATTGGATTCATAGATGTTCGGTAAAAAATAGCTGATACCCCTTTCTTTGTTCTTGGAATTTCAAAAAACTGAGACAGTGGAGTTTGTATTTTTCTTATGTGCCAAATATTCAAAATTTACTTTTTGTTTATTTAAAAAATACGTTTTGGTTTGATTGCAAAATTAACAGTCCAAGACGGACAGGACGAATGCCACAACACATCTTTTGGATTATCTTTATTAACTAGAATAGCGCTGAGTGAAAATATTTTATTAGTATAAAACAACGCGAACTTACCCTCTTTGTGTGTTAGCAAACAAAGTAAGCGAAGTCTTTTATTTTTGCTGAAAGGCCTGCTCATTTTTTATTATTGGCATGTACTTATGTGACGAAACATTATTTATATAATCATCATTAATCTGCACATAAGATACTAAAGCAGCATCTCATTTTCATCATTGACAAATGTCACCGTAGCAATTTATTTCTATCGTCTAAATCAGTGTGGAATTATAAAATAAAAAATAACATTTAGTGACTTTGACTCAGTCTTCTAACACTAAAAATATTATTGTGTTTTTTCGAAAAAATATTCGTCTAATTATATGCCACACTTAAAACGAAAAAATTATTTACATCTGAGTAATAAGTCCCAGATTTTTCCCTCCATTCTCTGTCTTTTCTGGTTGTTAATTCTCTTAAACTGATTTAGATCAAATAAAAGTAAAACTATCCGTGTATAGTTTTTATTGGATACTTGAATTTCTTACTCGGAACTCTAACGTAAGTATCGGATTATTTATGCTCAGGTTTTATATAGCAAGCAACGCATTGCATTGCATTGCATTGCATTGGAATGAGTACTCAACTAAAAGTACTCTTATCGATTTAAGCTTTATACTTAAAAATTTATGGTAATCGCAACTTAAAAGGTTTAATAAAATGCAGATTCAGTTCTTTGGCGCAACTCACGAAGTCACAGGTTCTTGTTATTTGATTAGTGTAGGAAAAAGTAAACTGTTAGTTGAATGCGGATTGGTTCAAGGTGGTCGCGAACACGAGAGACATAATAGCGATGAATTCCCTTTTTCTGCTAACGAAATTGACGCGGTAGTTCTTTCACATGCTCATATCGATCATTCAGGAAGACTACCTTTGCTTGTTAAACGTGGTTTTAGCGGTAATATTTATAGCCATAGCGCAACGGTTGATCTTTGCGATATTATGCTTGCAGACTCTGGTTACCTAAACGAAAAAAATGCCCTGTGGGAAAATAAAAAAAGAGAACGTAGAGGGCTGGAACTAATAGAGCCGCTGTATACAAAAGAGCAAGCTAAACAAGCGCAGAAACACTTTCGAGCGATGGAGTATTCTCAAAGCAAAGAGATTCTACCAGGCATCAAAATCACTTTTAGGGATGCCGGGCATATAATTGGATCGGCTATCATCGAATTAGAATTAAGCGAAGAAGGCCGCACGTTTAAAATAGTTTTTAGCGGAGACCTAGGGCATATAAGCGCTCCAATATTACGTGATCCCGAAAAAATATCTAAGGCCGATCTAGTAATTATGGAGAGTACTTACGGCGATCGTCTGCATCGTGATTGGCAAAATACTTTACGAGAAATGGGCGACATAATTTCCAATGCAAAAAGTCATAAAGGTAATATTTTAATTCCTGCCTTTACCGTTGGTCGAACTCAAGAATTATTATATTTGTTAAATCAACACTATGAAGAGTGGAATGTTGGCGACTGGGATATTTTCCTCGATAGTCCGATGGGCATTAAGGCGACAGAAGTGTATTCAGCTCATGTTGAAACTTACGATAAACAGGCAAAGAAATTAAAACATGAAGATGGCAAACTATTTAATCTACCTAATTTGCATTTTTCTGAAAAGACTAATTATTCAATAAAAATAAATCAAATTAAATCCGGAGCGATTATTATTGCCGGTAGTGGGATGTGTACTGGCGGTAGAATAAAGCAACATTTAAAACATAATATCTGGCGTAATCATGCACATGTAATGATCATAGGTTTTCAAGCTCGGGGAACACTGGGTAGAACGCTTGTGGACGGTGCAAAAGAAATTAATTTGTGGGGAGAAAGAATTCAAGTCAACGCAAAGATTCATACCGTTGGTGGTTTGTCTGCACATGCGGATCAACAGGGTCTGATTGATTGGTATTCGCAGTTTGAAAATCATCCCAAGGTTGTATTAGTTCATGGTGAACCAAGTGCAATGGATGTTCTACAAAACGAACTAACTGAGCGCTTCAGTTGTAATGTCATTCAGGCAGATTATAAACAAATTCTAACATTTTAAATCAAGTGAAACCTATTTGAAATAATTAACGAGCCCTATTGGTCATGCAACAAACTATCAATCAAGCAGGATTAACATCTGAGCAAGCAGCTGAAAAATTGCTTGTCCAAGGTTTAAACACCCTGCCCGAATCCAAACCGCCGAGATTGGTTTTATTATTTTTAAGACAGTTTAAAAGCCCTTTTATATATGTGTTGTTAATTGCTGCGGTAGTTTCTTTTTTATTAGCACAGACGACAAATGGCATATTTATTCTTTTGGTACTATTGCTAAATGCTGTGATAGGCAGTTTTCAGGAATTTTCAGCAGAAAAAGCCGCTAATGCTCTCAACGCCTTGGTTCCACAAATGGCCAACGTACAGCGAGATGGTCATATCCAGAGGATTAATTCTAATGAACTCGTACCTGGCGATGTCGTAGTTCTTGCTTCTGGTGATCGTGTACCTGCTGATGGCATTTGTCTCGAAGCCAAAGAATTGATTTTAGATGAGTCAATGTTAACCGGTGAATCTCAGGCGGTATTAAAGAACGCAACCAACAATATTGTTGCTGATTCTAGCCTTGCTCCTGACTCTAATCTTACCCCTGTCTTAGATCTTCATCTTGATTCTGATTCTGCTATTAAGCAAATTAACTCAAGTGAACAACAATGTTTTGCTGGTACAACTGTGGTTAAAGGTAGAGGGGTTATCAAAATTAACTATACCGGTAGCGATACCGAGATTGGGAAAATAGCGCAAGCGGTTAGCCCCGAAAACGATGTCAAACCTCCATTATTGCAGCGGATTGAACGCTTTACTTTAGTCGTTACGATTGCCACGTTGTTAATCATTAGTATGATTTTTATTATTTCATTGTTTCGCGGCGATCCACTTGATCAAGTTTTTTTCCTTGGGGTCGCTTTGGCCGTTTCCGCAATCCCCGAAGGATTACCGGCAGCAATTACCGTTGCTCTCGCAATTGGTATGCGCCGTATGGCCAAAGTTAATGTGATCGTGCGTTCGCTAATGGCTGTCGAAAGTTTAGGTTCTTGTACCTATATTGCATCCGATAAAACCGGCACTTTAACGGTCAATGATATGACGGTTCAGCAAATTTTATTACCATCGTGTCAAGGTTTTAAAATTACTGGTGAAGGGCGTGATATTCATGGCGAAGTGATACCAAACGATGATTCAGATGATGGTTCAAGTCATGCGCCAATTGAATTGGCGTTGTCTTCAAAAAAACTAACTACTCAGCCTATAAACGATTCTATTGAGCAGCTCGAACGCCTATGCCGTGTTGGTGTACTTTGTAATGAGTCAGAATTTTATTTAAAAGATAAACAATGGCATGCAGAAGGTGATCAAGTTGATATTGCGCTTTTAGTTCTAGGCAATAAAATGGGCCAATCTCAACAACAATGGCAACAAAAACATCCTGAAATTTCACGTATTCCTTATGAATCAGAAAACGCATACAGCGCGTCGTTAAACAGTGATGATGGTCAGTTTATATTCCTTGTTAAAGGCAGTGTAGAGAAACTGGTTTCAATGTGTTCTCTTGCTCATAATCAACAACAAAAGTTACTCGACCAGGCAGATTTTTTGGCATCACAAGGTTACCGTGTATTAGGATTTGCCGATAAAAAGGTGCCTGAAATTCCAGATAAACTAGTAGATGCGCTCGATAATTTATCCTTTGTTGGTATGGTTGGCATAATTGATCCACTAAGAAAAGAAGCTATTGACGCTATTAAGCAATGCAAACAAGCACGAATTAAAGTTGCTATGGTCACTGGCGATCATCCACAAACGGCGAAAGCAATCGCTATTAGACTAGGAATATTTGAACCAAACCAGCAGGTTATTTCTGGTGATATGATTGCCTCATTGTTGAAAAATGATCCAAATAAGCTTAATCAAGTTATTAAACAAAATAATGTATTTGCTAGGGTCAAACCTATCGAAAAAAAGACCATTGTCGAGCAACTCGAAAAACAAGGGCATTTTGTTGCAGTAACCGGTGACGGAGTAAATGATGCGCCTGCCTTAAGATCTGCGCACGTAGGAATTGCGATGGGTAAACGAGGCACTGACGTTGCTAGAGAGAGTGCTGATTTAATATTAACCGATGATAATTTTTCTTCCATCGTTAACGGAATCATTCAAGGTCGAGTGGTATATGCCAACATCAGGAAGGTTGTTTTTCTATTAATATCAACCGGAGCTGCGGAAATATTCTTGTTTATTCTTAGCTTGCTTGCGGGTTTGCCACTGCCATTATTTCCAATCCAATTGTTATGGCTTAATTTAGTCACTAATGGCGTTCAAGACGTTGCTTTGGCGTTTGAACCTGCAGAGGGTAACGAATTAGACCGCCCGCCTCGCTCGCCAAAAGAATCTATTTTTAATCGTTTGATGATAGAACGAGTCGTAGTCAATGCGTTAGTGATGGGAAGTATCGCTTTTATTTTATTTGCCCTCAGTATCAAGCAAGGAATGAGCGAATCCGAAGCACGTAATATGACTTTATTGTTAATGGTATTGTTTGAAAATGTTCATGCGTTAAACAGTCGTTCAGAAAACATCTCATTATTCAAAATGCCCTTCTTTAACAATAAACTATTACTACTCGGTATATTAATTGCCCAGAGCATTCACATCGGAGCAATGTACACCGATTGGCTCGGCGGTATTTTACAACTCAGTCCAGTATCTTTCCAACAATGGTTTTATCTGTTAACTATCGCCTTGACATTGATCCTTGTTGACGAAGGACATAAATGGTGGCATAGAATTATACTAGAGAATAGACATGAAAATTAGTCAATTCACCAACGAAACCATCGCGTCCTTCAACCACCAATCGGATATGTTGTTACAAATCCTGATCAAAATTCAGTATCAATATTCTTTTATTCCACAGAAATCTATTACTCAATTAAGTAAAAAATTATTTCTAACCGAATCAAATGTTCTTGCGGTGATCGGTTTTTATTCTTTTTTGCACAAGGAGGCTCGAGGCCATTACGACTTACGAGTCAGTAATAATATTACCGACCAGATGCTAGGTAGCCTCGAGCTAGTTGAATTATTATGCGACAAACTAGCAGTACAACTTGCAACGCCGCGCAAAGATAAGCGTGTTACCCTGGATACGACGTCTTGTACCGGTATGAGCGATCAAGGGTCGGCAATGCTAGTTAATGGTCTGCCAATAGTTGAATTAAATAAAAAACGAATTAAAACTATCTGTCAATTGATCGAATCAGGTACACCGGTTAATCAATGGCCAAAAGATTTTTTTCATATTAAAAACAACATACAACGTAGGGATATTTTACTTAACGATCGTTCGGACAATAGTGAAGCAATTAGAGTATTTCTAAAACAAGGCGATAAAAAGCTCCTTAAGCAAATTGAATTTTCAAATTTACGTGGTCGCGGAGGTGGCGGTTTTAAAACAGGTTTTAAATGGCGTTTGTGTAAGCAAACGATTGCAAAGCAGCGATATGTTATTTGCAATGCCGATGAAGGCGAACCGGGTACTTTCAAAGATCGAGTATTATTGACCACCTTGCCTGATAAGATCATTGAAGGAATGACTCTGTGTGCAGGCATTATTAATGAAGATTTTACCGATCATTCAGTTAGCGGGTTGATCTATTTGCGCGGTGAATATCAGTATCTGCGTGAATCGCTTGAACAAGTCTTACAAAAGCGACGAGATGCAGGTTTACTTGGAAAAGACATTCTTGGCAAAAAAGGATTTGATTTTGATATTAAAATCCACTTAGGTGCAGGAGCATATATTTGCGGTGAAGAGTCAGCATTAATTGAGTCACTCGAAGGAAAACGGGGTATCCCTCGAAATCGGCCGCCATTTCCCGTTAACGAGGGTTATAAGAACCAACCGACGGTAGTGAATAACGTTGAAACTTTTATTAATGCCGCGCTGATCACCATCCATGGTGCAGACTGGTTTGAAAAAATCGGTACAGAACAATCAAGTGGGAGCAAATTGCTGAGCATTAGCGGTGATTGCGCAAAGCCCGGCATTTACGAATATCCTTTTGGTACTTCAATCAAACAAATACTGAATGATTGTGGCGCACTGAATACTCAGGCTGTTCAAGTATCCGGGCCTGCGGGTTCTACCATCCCTGCAAAAGATTTTGATCGTTGTATTGCATTTGAAGATATCCCTACCGGCGGATCATTTATGATCTTTAATCAACAGCGAAACCTTCTGGATATGGTCAAAAATTTTAGTGCGTTTTTCGTCGATGAGAGTTGTGGTTTTTGTACCCCTTGCCGAGTCGGTAGCTCGTTATTAAAACAATTAATTGATAGAGTTCATCAGCAATCAGTGAGTAATTACGATCTCAATGAGATTAAAAGAATAAGCCATCTAATGCGCGATACTAGTCACTGCGGACTGGGAAGCAGTGCGTCAAATTCGGTTATGGATACGCTTAAATATTTTCCAAAGCTCTACCAACAACAATTAAAACTTACGGACGATGAACCGGTATTCGATCTGCAGGCCGTGTTACAGCAGGCGCGTCAATTAACGGGGAATGACAATGTCTAAAAATCAGACAGAAGGAACAAATTCTGATCTTATATTTTACCTAAATGGTAATCCAATCCCTTTCAATACAGGTGACACCATTATGGACGCCGCGCTACGAGCAGGTGAATATATTGACCACTTGTGCCATCATCCAGAATTTAAACCACACGGAAGTTGCCGGATTTGCATCGTTAAGCTAGACGGAAAGTCTGCCTCATCCTGTACTCAGCCAGCAATAAAAAACACCCACGTTACCAGTAATTCCGAAGAAATTATTGGGCAACGCAAAAGCTTACTGCAAATGCTATTTGTCGAAGGCAACCACATTTGCCCCAGTTGCGAAAAAAGTGGCGATTGCCAATTGCAAGCTTTAGCTTACCAAAATAAAATGCTATCGTCGCATTTCAATCAGTTTTTCCCTAAACGTGCGATAGACGCTTCGCACCCGGCGGTATTCATTGATTTTAACCGTTGTATCTTGTGTGAGCTATGTGTCAGGGCCAGCCGAGATGTCGATAAGAAGAATATTTTTTGGATTGACGGTCGGGGAATTAATGCGAAACTAATGATCAACTCGCCCAGCGGTAAACTTAGGGATAGTGACTTTTCTATTAACGATGTGGCGGCTCAGATCTGCCCTGTCGGTGCGATACTACCGAAACACCAAGGATACGAAATTCCCATTGAAAAGCGACGCTATGATAAGCAACCAATCAGTGTAGTAGAAATCGATTGTCAAAAAAGGAGCCAAGACTAATGAACAACCAAAGGCACAAAGTATGGCCGATAAAATAAAAATTGCGACGGCAACTCTTTGCGGCTGTTTCGGTTGCCATATGTCGCTGCTCGATATCGATGAACGTCTTTTTGAGTTGGTTAAATTAATCGAATTTAATCGCTCACCTTTCACCGATATAAAAACAGTCGATGATTGTGATATTGGTATTATTGAAGGCGGTGTGGCTAATGCAGAAAATGTTGAAGTATTACGGGAGTTTCGCAAACATTGCAAAATTCTGGTGGCCATTGGCGCTTGTGCCATCAACGGCGGCATACCGGCAATGCGTAACAGTTTTAGTGTAAAAGAGTGTCTGCAAGAATCCTACATTGATGGGATTGGAATCGAAAATCCGATGATCCCAAGCGATCCAGAATTGCCTTTGTTACTCAACAAGGTTCGGCCAATCCATGAAGTGGTTAAAATTGATTATTTTGTACCTGGATGTCCACCGTCTGCGGATACTCTCTGGATTTTTTTAACCAAATTGATTGAAGATAAACCAATTAGTTTTACCTATGAGCAAATTCGCTATGACTGATGAAAAGCCGAATAGTCTTAATCAAAAAAAGAAACCCAATCGCATCGTGATCGAACCGCTGACCCGCGTCGAAGGCCATGGCAAAGTCACACTGTTGCAAGATGAAAACCAACAAATCATACAAGCGCGTTTACACATCGGAGAATTCCGCGGATTTGAGAAATTCATCCAAGGTCGCCCCTATTGGGAATTACCGGTTTTGGTTCAACGTTTGTGCGGGATTTGCCCGGTCAGTCATCATCTGGCCGCCGCCAAAGCAACTGATATGTTGGTTGGCGTTACACAGCTTAGTCCTACCGCAGAAAAAATACGACGGTTAATGCATTACGGCCAAACTATGCAATCCCACGCGCTACACTTTTTTCACTTGTGTTCACCGGATCTATTGTTTGGCTTTGACGATGAGATACGCCATCGTAACATTGTGGGATTGATTGAAGACCAACCAGAAATTGCTAAACAAGGCGTATTATTACGTAAATACGGTCAAGAAGTGATTCGTCTCACGGCTGGTAAACGTATTCATGGCACAGGCGCTGTTCCTGGCGGTGTTAATAAATCTCTTAACCGTGAAGAGGTTAATTATTTGATGAAAGATATAGACCAAATAATTAAATGGGGAGTTAACGCCGTAGCGCTAATCAAACGAATATTTTTTGAACAGTTGGACTACCATCTTGCTTTTGCTCGGATCGATAGCAATATGCTCAGTATGACCGGTCATGATGGCAGCTTTGATATTTACCACGGTGGACTGCGCGCGACCGACGTCCAGGGCAAGACTATTTTCGATCAGATCGACTACACAAAATATCGCGACTACCTTAGAGAAAGCGTTAAGAACTGGAGTTATATGAAGTTTCCCTTTATCAAATCTATAGGTCCAGAAAATGGTTGGTATCGTGTTGGTCCACTTGCCAGAGTTAATCACTGTGATTTTTTTAACACACCATTGGCGGAAAATGAGCGACAAGAATTTAAGGCAATTGGCAATGGCAAACCGATCCAATCAACTCTGGCGTACCACTGGGCGCGACTAATTGAATTATTACATTGCGGTGAGGCGATTAAAGTATTACTGCAAGATCCGGACGTTTCCGGCACCGATTTGATCAATAAAGGCAAGATGCAAAATACCGGCGTCGCGGTGCTCGAAGCGCCGCGCGGAACCTTGTTGCATCATTACGAAATTGATGACGATGGCATTGTCACAAAAGCTAACTTAATTGTCTCTACAACTAATAATAATCAGGCAATGAATGAATCCATTCGCCAGGTTGCCAGCCAATATCTCAGCGGCAACCAACTAACAGAGCCATTGCTAAATCAAATTGAAGTGGCCATTCGTGCATACGATCCCTGTCTGTCTTGTGCAACTCATGCTATGGGCAAAATGCCGTTGGAAATTAGTTTGATAAATGAAAAAAAACAACTGGTCGATCGACTCGAAAAACGCGTCACGGGTCGCATTGAAAGAACGCTTTGATACTGACATGAAAATACTGACCCTGACATGCTAACGACTAATAAAACAGCCACTCAAACCGCTTCTACGCTAATTTTTACTTGGGGAAATCCTTCCCGGGGAGACGATGCCATCGGCCCAATAATTTATGAGCGTTTAGAAAAGGAAGGTTTGGCCAACGTCGATCGACTCACTGATTTTCAACTGCAAATAGAACATATGATTGATCTAGAAAATCGTCAAAAGATCATTTTTATTGACTCTAGTATTTCGGCCAAAGCACCTTTTGAGTTTTATGAAATATTTCCAATCGAAGACGATAGTTACACTAGCCATGCTATGAGCCCACAGTCCTTGCTAGCCGTCTATCAAAAAGTAAACAACCAGCCACCGCCAACTGCTTTTATGCTATCGATTCGAGGTTATGAATATGGTCTGGGTCTATCAATATCAAAAAAAGCAGAAAAAAATATCGATGAAGCAATGAAGTTTATAAAAAATAACATCACTTAAATAGCATAAAAAATTAGCTTGAACTCGAACATTCTAACGTTAGATTAATTATCTTTAGTGCTAAACTCGAACTAAGCGCACAATTAAAATTCTATTGTTAGTAGAATTAGAGGAATTTAATGTGAATGATAAAATACATAAAAAAGTTTACGTTGAACCAGGTCATGAACTGGCAAAAAAACAAAAGATCCTTTTATAGATTTTTTACATAATATTATACGTTTGGCTGTAAAAGTGTTAGCAGCACTAATGGTTGCGGTGATCGTTTGGGAGATAGGAGATGTTATTTATGTATTGTACCAACGTCTAATAGAACCGCCGTTTTTACTTTTAAGTATTAGCGATATACTGGCAACTTTTGGAGCTTTTCTTGCTGTATTAATCGCGATAGAAATATTCATAAACATAACCCTTTATCTCAAAACTGATGTTATTCCGGTCAAGTTAGTTGTCGCGACAGCGTTGATGCCAATCTCTCGGAAAGTAATCATATTTAATTTCGAAGAAATTTCACCTCAATTAGTCTTTGCGACCGGTGTTGTTGTTTTGGCTTTGGGCCTAACCTACTGGTTAATAAGCAAGGATTCGGCAAAATAGAGATTGATGACACAATACAAAAATGTAGCGTTTAAAAATTTGTACTCGTACATGGTCAATAAATTGATATAAATCAAGCTTCTATTAAAATCAGCTGATACTCTATTAGAGTCAATTTATTTCTCATACTTTACTACTGCCAAGGCTTATCATGCCAGATATCGAAAAAATAAAAATGCAGCTTCACACTAGACTTCTCGAGCAGGAATCTCGGGTAATAGCTATTAACGATGATATTAGCCACAAAAAACAGCCACTCTCTTCCGGCTGGGCTGAGCAAGCGGTAGAACGAGAAAATGAAGAGGTTCTCGAAGCTTTAGGAAATATTTCATTAGATGAAATTGAAAACATAAAACGTGCGCTACAACGTATAGAACAAGGAACTTATTTAGTATGTCATTCTTGCGGAAAAGATATCAATGCGGAACGTTTAGAATTATTACCTTCTACACAACTGTGTACTGTTTGTGCAGAGCAAATAGAATCAGAAAAATAAATTTATTCAAAGGAAATATTATGCCACTCCAAAAACATGATTTAGTACATGAACTACCAGAATTTAAAGACAAAATTCATCAATTAAAAATGAAAAACAGCCATTTTTCCAAACTGTTTGATCAGTATCATGATATTGAACATGAAATTCATCGAATAGAAGCTGGCGCTGAAAATACAGCGGATGACTACTTAGTTTCGCGCAAAAAAAAGAGACTACAACTTAAAGATAATTTATTCGCGATGCTAAAGCGTTAACCCTAATTATTAAACTGTGATAATTAGCTGACCCAGATCAGTACGCTCCGTATATTCAGGAGTATACTGTTCGTGAACATAATAGTTAATGGAGCACTGCAATGACAATTATCAAAGAAAGCTACAAAGACAAAGTCCGAAAATTATATCAAGATTTAAAAATTGATCGGGATGAAATTCGACTTCAATCAAGCTTAGCAAAACTTGAAATAAGTGAGCAATGGAGTCAAACCGAAATGAAATGGAAACAATTTCGAGCAAAGTCCGGTGCGATCGAAAAATCGCTTGGTGAAGCTGGGGGTGATATTTCCCATGGGCTTGTCGAGTTAGGCAAAGAAATAAAAAATGCCTATGATGATATCAAAAAGGGAATAAAATCTAGTATGCTAACTAAATAGACCTTTATTTTAGATACTGTAAAAATACTTTCATGATCAAAAACAAAACAATGAGAAGTTAATAAATTTACAAAACTAAAATTAAATTTATCAGAGGAATAAATAATGTATAAAAATATACTCTGCACCGTAGAGGTTTAACCGGTAGGTGATTCAACTTTAGCGAAAGTTCATGCTCTGGCAGAACAATATGACAGAGAGTTGTCAATTATTCATGTCATCGAATATACTTTCCTACCAAAAGATTATCAAAAAACACTCAAGCAAGAAGATTTGCCAAAGATCCATCAGATGGCAGATAAGTACAATATAAAGAAGAAGAACTAGTTCGTTAAGTTTGGTCAGCCGTACATTGAAATATGTGAAATCGAAAACAAACATAGTATCGATCTCGTTGTCATTGGTAGTCACGGAAAACACGGAATTAAAGCACTTTTAGGCTCAACCGCAAATGCCGTTCTTCAACAGGCAAAATGTGATGTATTACTTGTTAAGCTTCTTTAAATAACTGTCTATAAATATTTCCTATTTATTCGTTCATTTCAACAGGGCTTTTAAACCCTGCTGGTTTTACTGCAAACACTGAATAATCAATTTTGGTCAATATTTTTTCTGCAGTGTTACCCATAAAAAATCCAGCTATTCCCGAACGTGCGATCGTAGCCATGACTATTAGATCGGCCTTTAACTTGTGGGTAAATACGGGAATTCCAATGAGACCTCTGCTTGACGGAGGTGTATTTCTGGCTCAACATAGTAAATTTACCAAAGATATATTAGTCATTTTGGTTGATTCTGAACAATCAAAAAGTACTAAGTCGGACACTATATTTTTATATATTAAATAATCTAATCAATTTTGACCTAATAACAAAAATAAGTATCTGCGGGAGTACATGGAAAGAATTCAATCCTTAACCGAACCCCACTAAACCTAGATAATTTTCTTTCCCTAATCAACACTTGTATCCGACTTATGGATAACTCAAAACTATTTCCAAACAATATTAGCTAGCGATTTCTATTCGCTCTTAAGCCAATAAATTGATAAGAAAGAATACGTTTATCTTTGATTTAATTATCTTGCTAACGTCGATATTTATCCTCAAATTTAACTTTCATACTTAGCAATAAAAGCAAGTGCTGGGCGATGTCGCAATTAACACCAGAACTTCAATTCGTTTCTGCTTCTGGGAATTACTTTCGTTAAAATTCAGCACTTTCATAGTGTACCCTGATTAAAATTGCTTTGATTGCGAACCTACTATTGCTTCCGGTATTGATAGCTTGGATTAAACCTTTTGATCTAAGCAGAGCTCAAAAGCTCCCCCATTAGCTACCCTCTTTAACTTGCAGATCTTCATTGCTATTATCATGATCACAATAGTGATAGAGTTGTTTTAATTTTTGAGTAATGTCATTTTTGAACACAGACATCGTTTCACCAGCCGGCAAGCAAAGTAACTCGATTGCTTGATCAACATTTTCTACCGGATAAATATTAAATAATTTTTTCCCAACTGAAGCGATGACTTCTTTTTTTAACATTAAATGGGATAAATTCGCTTTTGGGATGATCACTCCCTGTTGACCCGTCAATCCTCTTGCTTTGCACAATTTAAAAAAACCTTCAATCTTTTCATTGACTCCGCCGATGGCTTGAACATCTCCAAATTGATTAATCGATCCAGTGACTGCAAAAGATTCTTTGATTGGCTTTTCAGTGATCGCAGAAATTAAAGCGCACAGTTCCGCTAGTGATGCACTATCACCATCAACTAATCCGTAAGATTGTTCCATCACAATATTAGCGGATAAGGTGAAAGGAAAATTTCTGGCATATTGATTGGCCAGATAACCTGAAAGAATCAACACCCCCTTTGAATGAAGAGATAGTCCTAGTTCGCTTTCTCTTTCGATATCTACAATGCCTTTTTTACCGGGAAAGACCGTAGCGGTAATTCTGGCTGGTATGCCAAACTCTGTTGAGCCAATCTGCCAGATAGTCAGACCATTCACACTACCCACCGTAGATCCTTCAGTATTAATAATGATCTGACCTTGCAATACCTGTTCAAGCATTTTATTACGAATACGAGAATGACGATACTCACGCTGATTCTGCGCCTCGAGTATATGGGAGCTATCGATTTTTTTATCCGTTTGTAATTCTCGTAAAATATCGGCCTCACCGAGCAATTCAAAAAGCTCTCCAAAACGAGCACTCAATTTTTGTTGATGGCCGCAAAGTCTCGCACTAAAATTAAGCAGTTCTATAAATCCTTGGCGGGTTATTTGCGCAAATTTTTCCCGTAGACTAATACTCTTTACCAGTTGCGCCATTTTAATAATGGACTCATCTGTTCTATCCAATTGCTCATCAAAATCAACTAACACTCTAAACAACTCACTAAAATCTGGATCTTGTTGCTGAAGCAAATAATACGATTCGCGACTACCCACCAAGATAACCTTCAAATTTAGCGGCAGCGCTCGAGGATTTAAACCATTGGTGACAACCGCCTGGCCATCTGCCATAGGTGGCTCAAACTTTAATTCTTGAGTCTGCAAGGCTTGCTTGAGCTGCCCCCAGACGTAGGCATCTTCAAATAGCTTTTCTACCTCTACAACCAGATATCCACCATTGGCTTGATGAAGTGCACCTCCGCGAATATGTTGAAAACTGGTAGAAACATAACCGCCATCACTACGGTATTCCAATCGTCCGAACAGATTAGTATAAGTAGGATGCGCTACATAAACTACCGGAGCACCTGGTGATGAAGAATTAGACACTAGAAGATTAGGTACAAAAGTTCGCTGCAATAACTCCCTTAATTCATGGTCATTTTTAAGCTCTGAAGAATCAGATAAATTAAAATGCTCTAGAATAGATTTGACCAAATTTTGTTTGACAGTCTTTAAATAAATTTGTGCACCAATCAACCCCTTGTACTTATTCTTCAGCTCATCAACCAATGGAGCTATCGCTTTGTGGATGGTTGTTGAATCTAAATGTTGAAGAGCGTCATAAGACTCTCGTGACCACTGTGGGGTCTCTAAAAGGGCCTCGCTCATTTTTTCTTCCAACTCATTGATTGTCTGATTAATTTCATCTCGGTTTTGCTGACTTAAACTGGCGAATTTAATGTCATCAACCGCATGGCCGTCAATAATGGGTGAAAATGAAATATTATTGGCCTCTTGATATAAAGCAATACTTTTTTGATTAGCTCCTTTTTCTAATAAATTGACTGCCGACGCTATTTTTTGTTTAAAAACTTTATCGATCGCGGTTTTCTTTCTTTGATAATCGGGGTTTTCAAAAGCTGCTGGAACAGTGACTAATAAATGGCTAACCATATTCTGGCAATCATTAACTAATTTCTTGCCTTGGCCAGTTGGCATTTCAATTGCCCAAGGTTCACGAACGTTTTCAAAGTTATTGACATATATCCAATCAACAGGAGTATTTTGTAACAGGGCTTTGGTTTTTAAATGCTGCATTACCATGGATGTTCGGCCACTGCCACTATTTCCCATTACAAATAGATTATAACCAACCCTTTTAGACAGCAAGCCAAATGCCAAAGCATTTTTTGACCGCTGTTGCCCTAAAAACTCATCACAGGCCGTTAAATCTGCAAATGATGAAAAAGGTAACTCATTGGGACTAATAGTTACTGACAATTGTTCGATTGTTAATGGATTATTTGGCATAGAAACATTATCCTCTTTGATTAATACAATTAAAACCTTTACCACTGTTTGACGCAAATCTTTCTTATAAAATTTGAATTTAATATTAATCAACCATCATATTCTCTCGCGCTACTCTTAAATGAAAGTGCGCACAAAGCGAAACTTTCCATCCTCCCAATTTAATTCAATATAAATTGATCCAAGTTAAGACTATTAAAAAAATAAAGTGTACGCTTTAATTTAGAAAAACCAAAATGCGTTAATAGCAGTACCTGACAATCATACCCATAACGGCTAGCTCAAGAATAAATTCACCCACGATGAATAGTTACTTAATATGTAAAACGAATTTTATTCTATGATGGACGATAACCAAGCAGAGACGGCGCTTTACAAGATCTATTCTCTTTCTCAATAAGTTCAGCAAGGGATAAATAGCTAGACAACAAAAAAAGGAAATTAAATATGTCAGTTTCATCTATTGATAACATTGTTAAACGATTAAGAAAACTCCAAGAAGAATTAGAGCAAGAAATTGAACAGTTACTCACTGAAAAGCAGCAACAGTTTAGCTATAGTTTGGAAAAAAGAAAAGTTAGGTTTGAACAAAGTATGAAAGCCTTACAACGGCGTTACAAAATTGGGGCATTTCGTTACCTTCGTGATGCTAGAATAGGCCATTTACTGACAATACCGATTATTTATCTGGCCATTATTCCATTTGTTTTATTAGACCTAACGGCCACTATTTATCAGCAAATCTGTTTTAGAGTTTATGGCATACCTCTCGTTGGGCGCTCTAGCTATCTCGTCATTGATCGACAGCAACTTGCCTATTTAAATATCTTTCAAAAAATTAATTGTGCCTATTGTGGTTATGGCAATGGCTTAATCGAATACGTTCGTGAAATTGTTGCGAGAACTGAGCAGTACTGGTGTCCGATAAAACATGCAAGACGAACACCTGATCCACATCGTCTGGTTGACGGTTTTATTGATTATGGCGATGCTGAAGCTTTTGGTGAACGTCTAAAAGCGATTCAAAAAGAGATCGCTAGCCTGAAAAACAATAGCGGCTCAAAATTTTAAATGACTATACCTTAAAATTAAATTTATTTTATTTTATTTTATTTTATTTTATTTTATTTTATTTTATTTTAAGAAAAAAATTATTGATCATCTGTTTTGTGCAACTATTTATATTAATGATGCTATTTCTTTAGATTATTCAGAAAGTCCAAGGGTATAGGAAATACAATAGTTGAATTATTATCTCCAGCAATATTATTGAGAGTACTTAAATATCTCAGTTGAATAGCCTCTGGCTGTTTTGCCAAAACTTGAGCGGCTTGCAATAGTTTTTCTGATGCTTGTAACTCCCCTTCAGCATGAATAATTTTCGCTCGCCGTTCTCTTTCAGCCTCGGCTTGTTTTGCAATAGCGCGGATCATTGATTCATTTAAATCGATGTGCTTGATTTCCACATTGGAAACTTTTATTCCCCAACCATTGGTTTGCCGATCAAGAATATCCTGAATATCGGTGTTTAACCTGTCCCGTGACATTAACATTTCATCGAGTTCGTGTTGCCCTAATACTGAGCGAAGTGTGGTTTGAGCTAGTTGACTGGTGGCATCATAATAATGTTCCACATTGACGATCGCTTTTTGTGGATCGAGAACTCTAAAATAAACAACAGCATTCACTTTGACAGAAACATTATCACGCGAGATCACATCCTGGGTCGGTACGTCCATCACTACGGTTCTTAAATCTACTCGTTCCATCTGTTGAATAAATGGCACAACAATAATAAGCCCTGGTCCCTTTACTTTGTAAAAGCGCCCTAGCATAAAAATAACACCACGTTCATATTCTCGTAGTATTTTGAAAATACTAAAGACCAATGACAACCCAAAGACGGCTAAGATAATTCCAATATTTGGTAACATGTTTAATACTCCATTATAAATTTTATGTTACAGATTCTGACTCTGACTCTGATATTATTGGCTCAACTGTAAGTATCAAACCATCAATTGCTTTGACTCGAACCCTTTGTTCCTTCTTTACAGATAACTCGCAAACAGCCTGCCAGATTTCACCTCGAATCATCACTCGCCCATGACCTTCAAAATCGTTGACAGCTATCGCTGGTTGATCAAGTAGTTCCTCCTCACCGCTGACTATCGGGCGTCCTCTCACTTTAAGCAACATTGATAACACAAAAAGCGTTATAAAAGCACTGACTAGTGCAGTAGAGATAATCAGCGATGGTGCGATTTGGTAGCCTGGTAAGCTGGTATCCATCAGCATAAACGAGCCAATAGTAAATGAAATAATCCCGCCAAAACCTAACACTCCAAAACTTGGCACAAAGGCCTCGCCAATCATTAAGGTAATTCCAATCAATAATAAAATTAACCCTGCCATGTCAATGGGCAACATATTGAGTGCGTACAAAGCGACAATGAGACAAATAGCGCCAATTGTACCCGGTAATAAACCGCCGGGGTTAAGGAACTCAAACATCAATCCATAAATTCCAGCCAACAATAATAAATAGGCTAAACTAGGATCGGTAATTACGATTAAAATTTTCGTTCGCCAGTCAGGTGTAAATTCAATAATTTCTGGATCAACTAACTGCAAGGTAATGGTTTTGTCGCCTAATTTAATCTGCCGCTGATGCAGCGCTTTAATCAACTCATCTTGATTGTAAGCCACCAAATCGATCACTTTCTTTTCCAGGGCTTCGTCTGAGGATATATTTGCCGCCTCGCTAACCGCTTGCACCGCCCACTCTTCATTTCTTCCGCGGAGCTGTGCCAAACTGCGAATGTAAGCTTGTGCGTCGTTGATCATTTTTCTTTCCAGTACATTTCCGGTGCTGTTGCCCTTTACTAAATCATCACTATCTGAATCCGTTTTAACTTTGTCTTTCTCAGGCTCAGGCGGTTTTATCATACCGATAGAGATCGGGGTTGCAGAGCCTAGATTAGTCGCAGGAGCCATCGCGGCAATATGACTGGCGTACATCAAATAGGTACCGGCGCTAGCGCCTCTGGCACCCTTAGGAGAAATATAGATAACCACTGGGATCGGTGAGCACAAAATAGCCTGAATCATTAATCGCATCGATTTGTCCAGTCCGCCTGGGGTATTTAAGTTGAGTAATAATAGAACGGCGTGATTCTCCACGGCTTTATCAAGCCCTCGGATAAAATAGTCGGCATTTGCAGGACTGATTGCGCCATTAACGGTTAGTGAAAATATTTTTCCCTGCCTAACGGCATTTTTTGTATCTGAATTATTATTAGACGAGAATATATCGGTAGAAAAAAAATACAAAAATACCCCAACAATAATTGCAATGACAGTTATCTTTTTAATATGTGGATGAATTTTGTGTGACATTTCAACCTCGCATATAAGTTGGGGCTAAATCTGATTAAAAATGGTTACTCCATTGACTAATATTTTTAAGCTAAATACTTACAACTACAAAATATGATCAATTCCAAGCAATTCTAAGCACTAAATCTTACTGCCAGTACATCACATTTTGCTCTGTGTAGTATCGCATTAGCTGTTGAACCTAAAATTAGCTGAAATCCATGACGACCGTGACTACCCACGATGAGCAGATCAACATCATTTTGTTGAGCATAAAGTAATACTTCTGTAGCAACTCTTCCGCTACCAACGATAACATCGGTTATTGCAACGCCTAATCTTTCTACACTTGGACTAAGCGCTTTTAATGCGTTTTCATTGACTTTTTTCTGCTCTTCATGAGTATCATAGTACGGCCCTACCTCTCCCACCACATAAGCTGATGGCATAGGCTCAACGACATGAATAATACTCACCCTAGCACCGGTTAACTTTACGATACTCGATACTTTATCTTCAACCTGTCTACTTTCTTCTCCAAGTTCTGTTGCAAATAGAATATGTTTATACATAACTCGCTCCTTCTGATTAGATTAAATTGTCTATCCAAGCAATTCAATTTTGGAAAAATAATCGTCGTCGCCTGATAAAATAAACCTGTAAATTATAATTCACTATTCAATCATGACACTTCATTCTCTCTTATTTACAAGTAAAACACTCTGATTTAGATCATCATTTAACTAGTAAAGTCTCTTTGATTTTTGGCTCGCGCTTCCCACTTGACCACCATATTCGGCACGCTCCTTCATCTGAAACCATACAAGGACCAATTGGTAGATTAGGGGTACACGCTATCCCAAATAAGCGGCATTGGTCGGGATAAATTTTGCCCAAAACGACTTTCGCGCAATCACAGCCTGGTGGCATTTCTCCGGCACGTTTGCGAGCCAAATCATGATACTGGGGATATTTTAATCGAGCATCATATTTCGAGTAATTATCCTTAATTAAGTAACCGGATTTTGGGATCACGCCAATGCCTCGCCAATTAGCATCGCCCACCTCAAAAACCTTATATAAATGATGCTGCGCTTGTAAATTCCCCTTAGCGGTTACCAGTTGAGGGTAACAATTATCGAGAAATAATTTTCCTTCAAGATGCTGTCGCAATACTGAATAAAATGCCGCCAATAAACTTTCTGCAGTGAAGCCAGCTACGGCAGTAGGAATATGGTGTTTCTCTACCACAAATTTCCATTCTTCCGCTCCCATCACAGTTGCCACATGTCCCGGTGCTACTAAACAATCGAAACCAGCACTATCAGATTCCAATAACATTGAAACCGCAGGCCAAGTCAGCCTTCCAGATAGTAATATCGTTAAATTATCGGGAACGCCTTCTGCTAGCATCGCCGCCACCGGTGCTGTGGTTGTTTCAAATCCTGCGGCAAAGAATACCACTGATCTCTTGGGTTCTTGTTTTGCTATTTTGACCGCCTCAGTGGGGGAAGCGATTGGTCTAATATCCGCACCGAGGGCTTTCGCCTGTTCGAGGGAGCGTGGTTCACTCTTAGGTCCATTAACCGGGACTCTCAACATATCACCAAACGCCACCAAAATCACTTCCGGCCGACGAGCGATTTGAATGGCTTCATGCACGTCCTCTTCTGGACATATGCAAACGGGACAACCAGGACCGGGGATCAATTCGATATTATCCGGTATGGCATTTCGCAAACCTGCCATACTAATGCTTCGTTCGTGACCGCCGCAAACATTCATAATGCGAATATTCTTATCTATCGGAAGTTGGCGTATTTTATCCAGCCAAAACTTTGCTTGGTTTTGCTTCATCAGCTTTTCCTTGTTGTTCAGAATCTGAGAGCGTTTTTGCTTGTGTTATTATCCATTCGCACCACTGTTCGATGGCAAAACCTGTTTTAGACGACAAGCAGATCACAGGAGCGGGATTTGAAAGTTGACGTAAATGGTGAGTGGCCTTGTCTGGCTCAAAATCATCCAACACGACTAATAAGTCTTGCTTGGTAATTAATACTAAATCAGCCGCCCGAAAAATCACTGGGTATTTCGCCGGTTTATCATCACCTTCTGTAGTAGATAATAAAGTCACATTAAAGTGTTGACCCAAATCAAAGCTCGCAGGACAAACCAAGTTACCAACGTTTTCGATAAAAAGAATATCGATTTCGTCCAAATTAAGTTGATGAATGGCATCGTGGATCAAATGTGCATCTAAATGACAAGCCGTACCCGTTTCAATTTGGATCGCTGGAACGCCGTGTTTCCGGATCCGCTGAGCATCATTTTCTGTTTCTAAATCACCTTCAATTACGGCTATTCGATAATCGCTAGAGAGAGAATCAATAGTGGTTTCTAATAAGGCGGTTTTTCCTGACCCAGGAGAAGACATAAGATTAATCACTAACACCTGATGTTGATAAAAATGCTCGCGATTGTGAGCTGCGGTGTGGTCGTTTTCATGTAATAGATTTTTAAGTACATCTATTGTGCCATCTGCGTGCAATTTTCCGCCAGCTTCAATAAGATGATTATTTCCGGGGGTAACATTACAACCGCATGTGCCACACATTATTAATAACTCCTAAGTAAAAATCTTTGAAAAACAACGCTTGTTAAAAATTATCTATCTCTTCTAACTCAACTTGATTCAGTAACATTTCATCACCGCTCAATAGTTCCGTTTGCCAATGACCACAATCAGCACAAATTAATCGGTTTACACTCGCCTTGCTCTCCTTATGACATTGATTACAACGCACCACAATTCCACTTTGAGTAACAGTCAAGATCGCTCCATCGGCAATCGTATTACAACTGGCGATGCTAAACGCGCTTTCTAATAACTTTGGTTCTACTCCAGAGAGAGGACCTACTTTTAGATTCACAGCAACAATTTTTTTACCAATATGTTGTGTCGCAATGTTTTCTAATTCAACAATTAACGCCTGACAAATAGCGAGTTCGTGCATCAGGAATGAATTGGTGATTGTTTTTCTTTGGCGAAAGCTTGTTGCTCCTTTAAGAGCATTTCGTCATAAATTTCCCAAGCACTAATCGCTTCTACTTCTGAAATTTTTTGAATGGCATAACCGACGTGCACTAATACGAAATCACCAATTGAAACACTCTCTTGTTGAAGAATAAATAGACTAGCGTCGCGTTCAATTCCTTTTGCTTCACATTTAGCATTAAAGCCATCAATTGTAGTCACCCGCATTGGAATTGCTAAACACATAATTTCTATCTCTTTACATTGCTTTCGCTGTATTAATTAAAAATTGTTGAACAAATTTATACAAAACAATCTAATCGCATACTGATCCAAATCAATTATAAAGAAATTAACATGATGTAATTTGGAGTTGTTAAAAAGGAGATCATTAACAATGCTAGATAATTATTGTAATATCGTTGAAGTTGATGACGAGCTTGCCCAAGAGGAAGAAGTAACCCTTGTTTTAGCAATTGGCAATTTACTCATGACTGATGAAGGTGCGGGTATTCACGTCCTTCGGCAGCTACAAAAACAACGATTTGATAAAAATCCAAACAAGGTGATCTATCTTGATGGTGGTACTTTGAGTTTTTCTCTGGCCGCCCACATTGAAAATGCCGACAACTTAATTGTTATCGATGCAGCAGAACTCAATAGCCCTCCCGGCACCGTCAAAACCTTTGTCGGTTCTCAAATGGATCAACAACTTGGCAGTTGCAAACTAAGCGTCCACGAAGTGGGCTTAATCGACCTGATGGATATGGTTAAACTCAGTGGACACATGCCAAAGAAAAGAGCCTTAGTTGGTATACAGCCATTAACCATCGCCGAATGGAGTGAATTCCCCAGTGAACCGGTTAAAAAGTCCATTGGCTTCGCAGCAAACCAAGTGAGTCAATTAATTGAGGAGTGGCAAACCGATGAGCAATATTAATATTCCAATTGTTGAAATCTTTGACTCTACTTTAGACATCAAATCAACAGCATTGACATTCACTCCTAGTTTAAATGTCGAGCCGATATTACATGAAATTCAGTACGCCGTGATCAAACTACTAAAATCCAAACAGAGTAGTATCATCGATCTTAACGCGATGCCTTTTGCGCCCGGAGAGAAAGAGAAAATTCGTCAAGAGCTTGGCAATGGCGAAGTTGAAATATTGCTTAATGCAATGGGTAAAAGCTTACTGTTTGAAACTGATTATCCCGGCGTTTGGTGGATAGAGCATTACAACGACGAGGAGCAGGTCACCGGCACCTACATCGAAATTGCCCACATTCCAGAGATCATTCAAGCGGTCGATGAAGAGATCAGCGCAGGACTTCAACGACTAACTCAAACTCTAAACGATAGAAGTGAGAGCTATGAAAACGAATAAACCAATTTCAGTCAAACAAACACTGCAAAATAACGGCGTTTCTCGCCGTAGTTTTATGAAATTTTGCGCCGCCACCGCCAGCATGATGGCATTGCCTCCGGGCGCGGCCAAATTAATTGCAGCCGCTTTAGAAAAAATAACGAGGCCGTCGGTTATCTGGTTGTCTTTTCAGGAATGTACTGGCTGTATAGAATCTCTTACTCGTTCCCATTCTCCTTCAATAGAAGGTTTAATTTTTGATGTCATTTCATTGGACTACCAGCATACCTTACAAGCCGCCGCCGGAGAATCCGCGGAAAATGCCAGGAGAGCCGCAATGGCGGAGAATAAGGGAGAATACCTATTAGTTGTTGATGGCTCCATTCCATTAAAAAATGGTGGGGTCTACTCAACCATTGCCGGAATGAGTAATTTAGAAATGCTCAAAGAAACAGCTAAAGACGCTGCCGCATTACTCTGCGTGGGTAGCTGCTCCGCTTTTGGGGGACTTCCGAATGCCAATCCAAATCCCACAGGTGCCGTTGCAGTCAGTGACATTATTAAAGACAAACCGATTATTAATGTTCCCGGTTGTCCGCCTATTCCAAGCGTAATCGCGGGTGTAATCGTTCAATATTTAACTTTTGGCTTACCGGAACTTGATCATCTCAATCGACCGATGGCTTTTTATGGACAATCCATTCATGACCGTTGCTATAGACGTCCCTTTTACGAGCGCGGTCAATTCGCTGAGAGTTTTGACGACGAAGGCGCTAGAAAAGGTTGGTGTTTGTATAAAGTGGGTTGCAAAGGGCCCACCACCTACAATGCTTGCGCAACAACAAAATGGAATAACGGCACTAGTTTCCCCATTGAAGCTGGTCATGGCTGCATTGGCTGTTCTGAGCCGAATTTTTGGGACAATGGCGGTTTTTATAATCCTCTTTCGCAAACACCAATCACGGATAAAACTAACCTAGGCGTTGCCGTTGCGGCAGGTGTGGCTACAGGGGTTGGGGCAACGCTTTTGGCGAAAACAAAACAAAATAAAACAAAAACACCATCTAGCAATGACGGAGAAAACTTATGACTCTTTTAGAATTTGCTCGCGGGCCAGCTTTACAGTGGGCGTTAATCATCTTTTTATTTGGCATTTTCTTTCGACTCGCCAGTATTTTTGTTTTCCACAAAAACAAGCCGCTTTCAGCGGCTAGAAAACCGTCCTTTTTCGCCGGTTTTAAGACCATTTTCTCCCGCTCAATTCCTCATGCAATTTTTCGTAAACGGATAGGCGGGCTTTTTATTACCAGCACAGCATGGCATCTGGGTTTTTTGTTTGTGTTACTTTTTTTTGGTCCTCACATAGACTTTTTTAAAGGCTTGCTAGGAGTTTCTTGGGCGGGCGCACCTAACAGCGTGGTCATGCCAGTAGCGGGTTTTACCCTGGCCTTATTAATTTGGGCTTTGATTCGTCGCTTTAGACATCCGGTACTTAAAAAAATATCCAATATGGATGACTACTTGAGTCTTATCATCACTGCACTACCTTTACTCACCGGACTTATGGCCTCAGCGCATATTGAAATGCGTTATGAAACCATGTTGGCTATCCATATGTTATCGGTCAGTTTATTATTAGTTTGGTTTCCCTTTAGCAAGTTGATGCACGTTCTTTTGTTTGCTCCATCGCGAAAACGCCTCGGGGAAAAACTAGCACGACGAGGAGTAAAAGCATGAGCATGGATAAAAAAATGCAAGATTCTTTTGCCATGTTTTATGGCATGTCGCAAAGCCTTGAAGGACAAGTTGAACCCGTCGAGATGGAAGATATCTTGCGAGTTGCAAAGGCAAAAGAAGTCTTTATCAACAAAGCCAGCCGAGATACGGCTCTTAATCTAGATGCTTGTGTTAATTGTGGTTGGTGCGCGGAAGCCTGCCAGTTTTACGTTGCTAGCGGCGATCCTAAATTTACACCAGTTGCAAAACTCAACCTGATGAAAAAGGTGCAAAAACGAGAGCTCGGACCGTTACGTGGTTTGTATAAAATGTTCACCAAAGACATCACCGTAGATGACCTTAAAGAATTACAACCAAAAGTATTTGATGACTGTACCATGTGCGGGCGCTGTTCAATGATTTGTCCAATGGGGATCGATATCTCTGAGCTAGTACATACCAATCGGGAAGCATTGTTGGAAGCCGGTATGATCCCTTCCTCACTCGATTATATGTGCCGAGAACAAGACAAGGAAGGCACAATTTTTGGTGCGGGTGAAAAATTATTAGATTATCGCCTTGACGAGCTAAAAGAAGAATACGGTGTTGACATTTATATGGATAAACCAGATTCAGATATATTAATGCTAACTAGTGGATTGGACATTCATTTATTTAACGATGCAATGCTAGGAACGATAAAAACCTTGGATCACCTTAAGGTAAAGTGGACACTTTGCAGCCATGCGTTTGAGGGCGCTAATTTTGGTTTATTAGCCGGTTCCGATAAAACTCAAAAGCATTCGACTTTAACCATTGTTAATGCCGCCATTGAAATGGGTGTGAAATTAGTTCTAACGCCAGAATGTGGTCATACTTATCCTGCGATGCGTTGGGCAGCCGCTGAGATATACGGCAAACCACTCCCCTTTGAGGTGATGACGGTTTCCGAGTATTTTGGTCAACAGATTATGGAAGGAAAGCTCAAGCTGAACAAAGTTCCAGGCAACAAAGTAGTCACCCTACATGATCCATGCAAGGTAGGTCGACATGGCGGTGTTTTTGAAGAAGCGCGTGCGGTTATCCATGAATTAGGTCTTGAGCTACACGAAACCGAATCCAACCGAGAGTTAAACTATTGTTGTGGTGGTGGTGCCGGAAATTTCTTAATCCATTCAGCCGCAGCGACCCGCAAGCTTGGGTTTCAGAATAAAATGATTGAAGTTAAAGACACCGGAGCCGAATCATTAGTCGTCTCTTGCGGTAGTTGCCGGCTCAATTTTGAAGCCGGTAAATTGGACTCGAATGAAACCATTGAAATCGAAAGTATTGCTGCCTTAGTCGGAGAAAATTTACCCGGTCAAAAACAACCTACTGACAATAAAAAAGTCATTAGTGAACCGACAAAACAAAAGCAAACACAACCCCTCGACGAAAATGAATCGGCGAGCATAGGTAGATTTTCAGAAAGTTGGATGATTTCTTTCAAAAAGGCTTGGAATGATACTGCAAAAGTGACTGAACCATTGGCTGCTATCAATTTTGACTCCAATATTGGTTATGGTTTTTTGGGCGATGACAAACCTAGAGGTGTTTTACAAGTTAAGAATGGGCATGTTGTTTCCACAGGTAATTACCAAGGAGAGAAACTTAATTGGGATATTCGTGCTAGCGAAAAATTATGGGAAAAATGGCATCAATCACCCCCCAACATGACCGCCATTGGACTGGCCTATACCATGCGTAAAATGCAATTTATACAAGGTGACTATGCAGCAATGTTAACAGAGCCACGCATGGCCGGCCCCTTTATTAAAAGTTTCGAGGCTATGTCAAAGGCATAATAAATGGTGTGCCGTTAATGGTTACGCCCGATCTAAATAAAACGAAACAAGATGAAAGCAATATTAAAATAAGGAACAAAACTATGAGCGAACGTGTTGTTGTCGATCCTATAACTCGAATTGAAGGTCATTTGCGTATCGAAGCGCAAATGAACGGAAATAAAATTGAAAAGGCTTATTCCGCTGGAACCATGGTCAGAGGTATTGAGCTGATACTACAAGGAAGAGATCCAAGGGACGCGTGGGCCTATGCGCAAAGGATCTGTGGCGTTTGTACGTTAGTTCACGGGATTGCTTCTGTCCGAGCGGTGGAAGATGCGCTCAACTACCTCATTCCTAAAAATGCACAAATCATTCGTAATTTAATGATCTCAGCGCAAATGGTACACGATCATGTCATGCATTTTTATCATCTGCATGCTTTAGATTGGGTGGATGTGGTATCTGCCTTAAAAGCCGATCCCAAAGCCACTTCGGAGTTAGCTCAAAGCTTGTCAAGTTGGCCAAAATCATCGCCAGGTTATTTTTCAGATATGCAAAAGAAGCTGAAAAAATTCGTCGAATCAGGTCAACTAGGAATTTTTGCTAAAGCTTATTGGGGGCATCCAGCATACAAGTTACCACCAGAAGCTAATTTAATGGCAGTAGTGCATTATCTCGAAGCGCTCGAATGGCAGCGTAATGTAGTGCAACTACACACCATTTTTGGTGGGAAAAATCCTCATCCAATGTTTTTAGTGGGCGGTACGCCTGGCTCAATCGATCTCAATTCCGACTCAGCATTGAATGCCAAAAAACTTTCGCAAGTACAAGATGTCATCACTCGAATGAACACATTTGTTGAACAAGTTTATTTGCCCGACACCATAGCCATTGCCGGTTTTTATAAAGACTGGTTTACACGCGGTGAAGGATTAGGCAATTTTATGTGCTACGGAGATTTACCCAAAAATGGTGTTGACGATCCAGGTAGCTTTTTGTTTCCACCAGGGGTTATTCTTGATCGCGATTTATCTAAAATCCATCCAGTTGATATGAGCGCCAATGGTGAAATTCAAGAATATATTGCCCATTCATGGTATGACTACAAAGGTGGTAATAAAGAAGGGCTGCATCCTTGGAAAGGCGAAACCGAGCTCGACTACAAAGGCCGTGGTGGACCTGAAACACCGTATAAACAACTAAACGTTGATCAAGGATATTCGTGGATGAAATCACCGCGTTGGAAAGGTAAATCAATGGAAGTGGGCCCTCTTGCGAGAGTTTTAATGCTTTACGCAAATGGCCATGAACAAACTAAAGAGCTAGTTGATAGCAGTCTACGCACTTTAGAATTGGATACTAGTGCGCTATTTTCAACCATGGGACGTACCGCTGCCAGAACATTAGAAACAAAAATCATTGTCGATAATATGCAAGACTCATATAACAATTTAATTGCCAATATAAAATCCGGTGACACCAATACCTTTAACGAGCAATATTGGGAACCTGCTAGTTGGCCAAAAGAAGCTATGGGCGTTGGGTTTATGGAAGCACCGCGCGGTGCCCTTGCTCATTGGGTCACCATTAAAGATGGTATTATTGATAATTATCAGGCTGTTGTACCTAGCACTTGGAATGCAGGACCGCGTGATTCAAATAATATTCCAGGCGCTTATGAAGCCGCTTTGCAAGACAATCATGAATTGTTTGACGTTGACCAGCCCGTTGAAATACTAAGAACGGTTCATAGCTTTGATCCCTGTATTGCCTGTGCAGTACATTTAACGGATAAAGACGGTGAGGAAATGCTGCAAGTTAAAATAAACTAATAGCAATCATTACGTCATAATACTGAACGAATAATTTTAAACACACAACACAGATAGGACAGCGACATGAAAATTCAACTATTAAAGACTTTGTTTTCGCGAGCAATATTTTTATTATCATTTTTTTCTTTGACAGCTACTAGCAATTTTGTTTTTGCTCACGGTTCTCATCCGGATATAGAGTCCAATTCACTCACGCATTTTTTGATGCATTTTTCGCCTTACGCAATAATTCTATTAGTTGCTGTTGTAGGGTATCGGTTGTGGAAAAAATATCGAGCAGTAAACCGCTGAGTTTCGATGGGTTTTAAATAAATTGAATAGAATAAATTTTCTCTTCGCAAATGAATTAGATAAGAAGAATCAAAATGTCCGGTGAAAAAATTAGCCTTGCCCATGGCAATGGCGGAAAACACATGCGAGAACTAATCGAAAACGTTTTTGCTCGTCACCTGAACAGTGATCATATAGAAAACCCTCATCTGGACACCGATGCAGATGCAGCAACCATTGAACTACCTCCCGGAAAAACGCTATTCACTACCGATGGATTTATCGTACAGCCTATGGAATTTCCTGGTGGGGATATTGGTTCCTTAGCCGTTCACGGCACTTGCAACGATTTAGCCGTTAGCGGCGCAGATCCCTATTTTTTAACCCTGAATGCGTTTATCGAAGAAGGCACCAGCATTGCGCTGCTTGAACGCTTAGTCAAATCTATTGCACGCAATGCTAAAGATAGCGGCGTTAGTATTGTCGCAGGCGATACTAAAGTATTACCCAGAGGCCAAGGTGGCGGCATTTATTTAGCCACCGCCGGAATCGGCGTTTGTCCACCTGGCGTAACAATCAAAATGTCTAACATTCAAGCGGGCGATCATATTTTAGTTAGTGGTCCGGTCGGTGATCATGGTGTTGCCGTTATGCTAGCCAGAGAAGCCTTTGGAATGCGAGGCGATCTAAAATCTGATGCCGCAAGCGTTTTACCTTTGACCCGAGCTATCCGAGAGCTTGATGGTTTACATTTTATGCGCGATCCTACGCGTGGAGGACTTGCAACCGTTTGTCATGAAATATCACTCGCCACTGGTTTACAAATTAACCTTCATGGCCCATCAATTCCGGTGCGAGATCCGGTGCAGTCAGTTTGCGAAATCTTAGGATACGATCCGCTTTACTTAGCCTGCGAAGGTCGAGTGGTGGCCATAGTTGCGGCTGAGGCGGCTGAGAAAGTTTTGACTATTTGGCGAACATTGCCACAAGGTAAAATGGCAGCCGATGTGGGAACAATTGAGCAGGGAGTCGCTAGAGTACAAATAGAAACGGAACTTGGTGGCAATCGAATTTTGGAAGAACTGGAAGACGATCCTTTGCCTAGGATTTGTTAGTGTCCGGCTACATTGAACAGATCCGATATCAAGGTATCGTGCAAGGCGTAGGATTTCGTCCCAAAGTTTGGCACATTGCCAATCAGCTTAATTTATCGGGCGATGTTTGTAACGACGGTGAAGGCGTTTTAGTGCGTCTATGGGCAAACGAGCAACAGGTCGATAGTTTTTGCCAAGCACTTAAAAAAGAATCACCGCCATTGGCACAAATTGGAAAAGTCTCTCGAAGCAAAATTCCATCAAAACAATCGCTACCCAATGACTTTCAAATTATCGAAAGTGCAACCACTAGGCCGATGACTGGTATCGCACCCGATGCAGCGACATGTTCAGACTGCCTCCAAGATATTCAACAGAAAAATAATCGTCGCTACAACTATCCGTTTACCAATTGCACTAATTGCGGCCCCCGATTAAGTATTATTAAAGCGATCCCTTACGATCGCGCAAATACTAGTATGCAAGTTTTTAAACAATGCCCCGACTGCAACCAAGAATACACCGATCCCACCAACCGACGTTATCACGCACAACCTAACGCTTGTCCCGAATGTGGACCAAAGATATGGTTAAATAACTCGCAATCACAAGATAACAAAGAAGCAATATCGACTGCTGCAAGATTTCTAAAACAAGGGAAAATTCTTGCGATTAAAGGCATTGGAGGATTCCATCTAACTTGTGATGCAACCAATCGAGACGCAGTTCAATTACTACGCCGGCGAAAGCAGCGACCTGCAAAACCCTTTGCATTAATGGCTACTGATCTCAACATGATCCGAGACTACTGTGTGTTCAACGAAGCAGAAGCTGAACAGTTACAATCAGCGGCCGCTCCCATTGTTTTGTTGCAAAAAAGATTAACTAACCGACATATTGCCGACATGGTCGCGCCAGTAACCACTTTAATGGGGTTTATGTTGCCCTACTCTCCACTACATCATTTACTATTAAACGAATGCCAACGACCATTAGTGATGACCAGTGGCAATATTAGTCACCAACCACAATGCATTGATAATCTACAAGCCAAATCGAAATTAGTAGAAATCGCCGATGACTTACTATTGCATAATCGTCAGATCGTAAATCGGGTAGATGACTCAGTGATCCGCTTTATAGATAATAAACCTAGGTTATTTCGTCGCGCTCGAGGTTTTGCACCAGCTCCCATTCAGCTACATCCTTCATTCGAAAATCTACCTGAGGTGCTAGCTTTAGGGGGTGAACTAAAAAACACTATTTGTTTACTGCAGCAGGGACAAGCGATCGTTTCACAACACCTAGGTGATTTGAAGGAAGCAGCTACAAGTGATGAATTTGAAAGAACCATACAGCTCTATCAGGATCTTTATCAGTTTGCTCCAAAAGCGATAGCAGTTGATCAACACCCTAACTATCGAAGTAGTCGATACGGAATTGAGCTAGCAAAATCATCGGGTTCTGAACTACATAAAATTCAACATCATCATGCTCATCTAGCTGCGGTGCTTGCTGAAAATCGCTGGCCGCTCTACGGCAAGAAAGTACTAGGGATATGTTTTGATGGGTTAGGGTTTGGCGACGATGGAACTATTTGGGGTGGTGAATTCATGCTATTTGATTATCGTAGTTATGAAAGACTCGGATTTTTAACACCCGTTGCAATGCCTGGTGCAGATAAAGCCAACATTCACCCCTGGCGAAATTGTTGGGCTCAATTAGAAACTCATTTCGACTGGAATGTTTTGTCCTCGAAGTGGCGTAATCTTGATTTGATCAAGCGACTTAAAGATAAACCGGTTTCAACTTTAGATTCGATGTTAAAAAAACAAATGAATTCTCCGCTCGCTAGCTCCGCAGGAAGACTGTTTGATGCTGTTGCGGCGGCACTTGATATTAATTTTGAGGCCATTGACTATGAAGGTCAGGCCGCGGTCGCATTAGAAAATCTAGCAGAAAGCTCTTCAACGACTCACCTCTACCCTTTTGACTTAGTACAAAAAAATGGCATTTGGCAACTATCAGCAAAAACTATGTGGCAAGCACTTTTGTATGACTTAAGCGAAAATAGATGCAAGGCCTATATCGCTCGTTGTTTTCATTTGGGTCTAGCAAAAGCAACAGCGGACTTAGTCTTAAACCTCAAACATGAATTTGACTTTGACACAGTTGCTCTTAGTGGTGGGGTTATGCAGAATAAATTGTTATTTGAAAATTTAGTATCCAGACTTAACCCAGAGTTTAAACTCCTTCAGCACAGGGAAGTACCGAGTAATGATGGAGGACTCTCTCTTGGTCAGGCGGTTATTACCGCCGCAATGCAAAAAAATAAAAAAACAACCACCCTTTGGAAAAAATAATTAATGCCAATTGATACTTCGACCATAATTTTGCATATCGCGATTATATTAATACTAGCGCGGGTTTTAGGTGAGTTTGCTGCCTATTTTAACATACCATCAGTTATTGGCGAATTGGTAGCTGGGGTGATCCTCGGGCCTACTATTTTTGGATTGATAGAACCAAATGGATTAATCCAAATTCTCGCCGAAGTAGGTGTGATCTTGTTATTATTTCAGATCGGATTAGAAACCGATATCGGTAATCTAATTGATGCAGGAAGCAAGTCTGTGGTGGTAGCCGTAGGCGGATTTGCTCTACCGTTTATAACTTGTTATTCGTTGAGTTTTTATTGGTTTAAATTAGATATGATCACCTCCTTGATGATCGGCGGTACCATGACAGCGACCAGTATCGGGATCACAATGAGAATATTAAGCGACCTTGGAAAAAGTAATAGCAAAGAAGGTCAGATCGTCCTTGGCGCGGCGGTACTTGACGACATACTAGGTGTATTATTACTAGCCATTCTTTTTGATTTTTCTCAGAATCAACACATTGATTTAGCCAGTGCGGCGCGCATTTTACTGTTTATGGTGATTTTTTTCTTGATTGCTCCAACCTTGGCAAAAGCCGTCAGTTACGTGATAAGTCGTTTGGAGCCTAGTAGTAAGCTTCCTGGAATCGTGCCGACCACTATCGTTTCGCTGGTACTTTTTCTTGCCTGGTTATCGCACGCGATAGGAATACCTGAATTACTCGGTGGTTTTGCCACTGGACTTGCTTTATCGAGGCGGTTCTTTATTCCGTTTGGAATTGCGTTAAGTAAGGATCAAGATTTCTCCACTCATGTTGACCAAGAAATGAAACCTATTATTCAATTATTTACCCCCATTTTTTTTGTGTCCGTTGGATTGTCACTTGATCTCAGCAGCATCGATTGGAGCTCTCAATTTTTCTGGTATTTTTCTTTATCTCTGACTGCATTAGCGGTGGTTTCAAAATTTGGCGGAGCTCTTTTAATCAAGGAAAAAATGGTCAATAAAATAGCAATAGGCATGTCTATGGTACCGAGAGGTGAAGTGGGACTTGTATTCGCAGAACTAGGAAAAATGTCAGGTGTATTTAACAACGAAATTTATGCGACGGTAGTAATCGTTATTGCTTATACGACCATATTTACTCCGTTTTGGCTAAGGTTTTTTTACAAACAATATGAAAAATATAAAAAAAATCTGGCTAACTAGCGTAGCTCTAAACAGAAATTTCACCATTCTATCGGTATTGACAAGTTAAAAGTTACCATCACAATATGCTGGTTAATTTTGGCATTATCCAGTCACGACATCTTCCCAAGGCACAAAAGCGCGATATCTAAATATCCTATAATTCTTAGCTGAAAGTAAATGACGTCCTAGATTAAATAAATTATAAATCTCAGCACGTACACTTGAAAATCTTTGAGCTTGTGTTATAGATTTGAACTTTCGCATCCCTCTTTCTCTGACCCGTGTCGGCTGATGAGATAGCTCCGCCCTGTTGTTAGCGTATGGATCGTATTAGGATTTATTTCCTTATGAGAGACACCATAACTGCCTAGTTTGTCTGTGACGATCTTTCTTGGACCTCCTAGATTACTATTAATCAACCGCTTGAAGAATCGTTTTGCTGCTTTGCCATCTCGCCTTTCTTGGAGGAAATACATCTATCCCATCGCAATCCAGATCTACGGCTCGCCATAAATAATGTTGAACACCGTTGATCTTAATGAAAACTTCATCAATGTAGAAAGTATCTCCGAATCCCTGACGTTTTCTCTTTAATCGTTTAGCATATTCAGATCCGAACTTATTACACCATAACCGGATGGCTTCATAACTGACGGGAATCCCTCGCTCGGCTAGCAAAAATTCAATTTCTCTATGACTGAGATTGAATCGGTAATATAACCATACTGCATACTGGATTTCTTGTGGTAATCTGTAATTTTCGTATATGTTCATTTCTAAATTATGCATGATTCGGAGTTAATTTGTCAGTACCGATGATTATCAGCGTACGACTCTTGAGTGGTTCCGCCCTCTTTTTGTAGACACTCTATAATTGATGGTAAGTAACCATCAGGAGAAGTCCCATGACCCGAGCAAAAAATTATCAACGATATAGTCCTGAGTTCAAAAAGTAAACTCTAAAGAGAGACAGCGCAGATCGAATGACGGATAAACAAGTCAGTAAAGAGCTTGACGTCAGTCCAAGACAAATAGCGAGATGACTCAATACAGATGTCGATTTCTCTAGTAAGGGGGTTAAAAAAGGAAGAAGAGTTCACCAAACTTAAAAAAGAGTTGGCGAAGGTTAAGCAGGAGAGATCTTTTTTAAAAAGTGCCGTGGTGTTCTTCGCCAAGGAACCGGAGTAAGGTTTAAGTGTGTGCACCGATACCGCCAGCAATATCCCATTCGAATGATGTGTAATTTGTTGAACGTTTCTCGCAGTGGATATTATGCGTGGAAAAGTGGACCGGAGTGTCAACGCAAGCAAACTGATAGAATGCTTTCGAGTTTGATCGAGCAGATCTACGAGCAAAATAAAGGGATTTATGGTGCGGTAAAAATCCGTGAAGAACTTCGAGAAAGAGGACATCACTTTGGTCGCCACAAAATCGCTAAACTGTTGCGAATAAGCGGCCTTAAGGGATGTCCACAACGCCGGTATAATCAAGTGAAGAGTAGTCAGTTTTTCCGTTTAAAGGCTAATAATCTATTAGACCAGCACTTCACCGTCGAAGAGCCGAACTGAATATGGGCAACAGACATCACTTATATTTTCACCAATCAAGGATGGTTATTTTTAGCCATTCTTATGGACCTATATTCACGTCGATTTATTGGTTGGTCGATGGGAAATCATATAACGCGCCATTTAGTTTTAGATGCTTTACAGACCGCAATAAATACCTGGCAACCAGCCAAAGGATTAATTATACATTCCGACAGGGGCGCCCAGTATACGAGTGATGACTATCAACAGATGCTCACAACAAATGGAATGAAATGTAGTATGAGTGCGGCAAGAAATTGTTATGACAATGCCGTTGTAGAAAGTTTCTTTGGTATGATGAAGCGCGAGTTAACTAACCGATATAAATACCGCACAAGAGAGGAGGCAACAGCAAAAGTTTTCGAATACATAGAATGCTTCTATAATATAAGACGCAAACATGGACATTTGAGATATCTCAGCCCGAACGAATTTGAAAGGAAGACATTAAACGTAAATTGAGTGTCTACAAATTGCGGGCTAAACCATTCGGCCAAAACCGGACATTAAGAGAGAATGAGGGTGTAATCCTAACTGTGTAAATACCCTTTTATATATGAGGAGCTATCTGCTCCTCAAATTCGATTATAAAACGATTCAATGCAGGTTTCCAATCTCTAATCGGCATTGTCCATTTTTTAGATGCCGATTGAATGGCCAAATACACCACTTTAAAGGCTGCATTATCACTCGGAAATACCTTTCTTGTTTTGACTGATTTTCTAATAACGCTATTTAATGATTCAATGGCATTGGTCGTATAAATGACTTTACGAAT